>JAEEGK010011012.1_pt1 | contig 20750 bp, 11 predicted proteins | sample 8958771 | NCBI WGS metagenome assembly JAEEGK01 (sample SAMN16246547, study PRJNA631951) | gut metagenome | biome: gut microbiome; feature: rumen; material: SC-attached | host: Bos | place: Iran: Karaj | collected 2018-10
AAAAAAAAAAAAAAAAAGAAAAAAAAAAAAAAAAAAAAGAAAAAAAAAAAAAAAAAAAAGAAGAAGAAGAAAGAAAAAAAAAAGAAGAAGAAGAAGAAGAAGAAGAAGAAGAAGTCGAAGAAGTCGAAGAAGAAGAAGAAGTTGAAGAAGAAGAAGTAAAAAACAACAATAATAAAAATAATAATAATAATAATAATAAAAAAGAAGAAGAAGAAGAAGAAGAAGAAGAAGTTGAAGAAGAAGTTGAAGAAGAAGATATATAAAACAGAAATTTATTATATTTATTTAATTATATTAATTATTTCTTTTTGAGATATAAATATAGAATAATAAAGAATAATGATTGATATAATAAAATAATTTAAGATTCTTTTGTAAAAAATTTTTAAAAAAACAAAAAAAAAATTGAATTAAAATTTTTTTATTTTTTTTTATATATAATCAAATAAATAAAAATATTTATACCTAAACAGCTAATTAAAACCTGAATTGTTCAAAAAAATGAACATAACTAAACTATAATAAGAATATACAAAAAATAAATTTAAAATCTTTTTTTAATTGTTGAAACTTTAATTTTGACAATTAAAAAAAGAAACAAAATTAATTTTTGATTTATCTAAATTTTAACAACTAACTAAAAACCTAAAATATAATCTCTTATTAATTAACAAAAATTTAATTAATTCTAATTTTTCTCTACATAAAATATATGTTCGATAAAAAATAAAATAAAAGAAAACTATTTCATTATTATTATAATTAAATATTTATAAAAGCAAAACAAATGATTTTTAATAATTACCTAAATTTCTAGAATTAAAGACATTTTTATCAACTAAAATAATATCTTTTATATTAATATCAAATTTAAAATTAGAGTTAGGATAAATAATATTAAATTCATTAAGAAATACAATAGGAATAATAATATCTTTTTTATCTTTTAAATAAATATCAATATCTTTTTTATTTTCTTCTTCATTTTTCATCATTATTTTTTGATACATAACTTTAATATGATAATGTTTAATCATTTTATTTATTCCTTGAATTTTAGAAAAAACAATTTCACAAATTTTTACTGAATTTGTATTAGGCCATTTTTTCCCATTAAATCTATAAAAAAAATATATTATATCTAAAGGATTAATAAAATTAATAAATGCATAACCATAATTCTTTTTTTCTTTTATATCTGTTGGAAGAAGAAAAAGGTCAAATTTATCTTCAAATTCTTTATTAAATATTGATAAAAAGATATCTTTAGTAAATTTATTAGGTACATTTTTTATCATTAATGTTGTTCTTCTTTCTTCCAATGTTAATATTTTATATATATTTATGTCACTTGTTCTTTTATTTTGTTTCATTGATTTCATTTCATATATTTCATTTTCAATATTTGAAGATGATAATTTCTTTAATGTGTTAAATATATTTATAAAACGAGATTCGTTTTTTGTATATTTAAAAGCATAATTCATTGGAAGAAATTCACGATTTAACCATTGAATTTTGCAGAAATCCAAACTGTATTTCATATTTTTTTAATATATATTTTATTAGTAATTTTTTTTACATTTTTTTTTTATTTTATAATTTAATAAAAAAAAATAATTAAACAGTTATTTATAAAGAAATAAAATTAATATCTATACAACAACGATTATAATACATTATATAAAATCATAAAAAAAAAATATTATTCAATAAATGTTTAAAAAGTTTCTATTTCTCTTTTTCATTTTTTCTTTATCATCATCCAAGAATTTTTTCTTTGATTTACCATTAACAAAAAATGAAGAAACTCAAATAAATTTAAAAGCAACAGATACAATGGATAAAATAATATTATTAATATCAAAATTATTAAATGTAATAGGAGAAAATAAATTAGATTTAGGATGTGGGGTGTGTACTGCAACATTATTAGAATTTAATAATATATTAAACACTCATGGAACAAAAGGCTTTTTTTCCTATGTAAACAAAATCTGCCTTTTTTTATATAAATATGAAAATTTTTGTGATACTTTAATTGAGGGTTATGGTTATGTTTTAATTGATGGATTAATAGATAAATTTATTAAAAATAATTTCTTATGTCAAAAACTTAAATTTTGCGAAGATAAAACTAAATATTTAAATGTAGATGATTATGCTAAAAAAGTATTAGCAGATAAACCAACAAAAACAAAAGAAAAAATAAATAAAAATTCCAAAAAAATAAAAATGCTTCAAGTGAGTGATTTACATTATGATTTGCATTATATAGAAAATGCAAGTGTAGATTGTTATTTACCATTATGTTGTAGAGATAAGGCGAAAAAAAAAGAAAAAAAAATTTCAGGATATTTTGGTTATGAAGGAAAATGTGATTTAAGTCCTAATTTATTTCATAGTTTTATAAATAAAGCATATTCTCTTAAACCAGATTTAATTATTTGGACTGGAGATAATGCACCTCATGATACTTGGAAAGAAAAATTTGAAGGACAAAATGATACATATTATGTCACTGAAATTATTAGAGATGCTTTAGATGAAAAATTCCAATTTAAAATTCCTATTTATCCTCTTTTAGGTAATCATGAAATTTATCCAAATGATGAATTCAATGAAAAAGAAACTATCTTTTATGAAAAAATGGCAAATATATATAAAAAATATTTAAGTAATTCAGCTTATTTAACATTTAAAAAATATGGTTATTATTCAATGAAATATCCAAATTCAAATTTAAAAATAATAGCATTAAATTGTTTACTATGTGATACATGGAATTATAATTTAATAAATTCTGATAAGAAAGCATCAAAAGAAATGTTTGTTTGGTTAGAAAAAGAATTAAGACAATCAGAAAAAAATAACGAATATGTATATATATTAAATCATTTTCCATTAACAGGTTCATTTTCATTAGAAGAATGTTCAAAAAGATTTATAGCTTTATATGATAGATTTGAATATATTATAAGAGGAGTTTTTAGTGGTCATACACATAAAGATGATATAAATCCTATATATGGTTATTTTGATAGAAAAAGAATCACTAATTTAAATTATATTTGCCCTTCTTTAACTACTTTTCCTAATGTTCTTCCTAGTTTTAGGGTATATGAAATTGATTCTGATACTAAACAAGTTATTGATTATGTTAATTATAGATTTAATTTAGATAAATCTAATCAAGAAAAAAAACCTTATTGGGAAGATTATTTAAGAGCTACTAAATTCTTTGATGTTATTGATATGACTCAGTTTAAAAAAATTATTAATTTTAATAATATTAGTAATTATGTTGTTAATGAATATTGTGGAGCAAAAAAAGGAAAAGAATTAGCTAATAATAAAAAAGCTATTAAAAGAGCTTATTGTGTTCTTAAAAGTGATAGTTTTATGGAATATTTTAAATGTAAAAATGTTAAATTCGAATTCAGTGAAGAAATGGCTATTGTTGGTTTAAATTATTTAATGAGTCCTTGGGAAGATAATTAAATTGGTTTTTTTAATTTAATTATTAGATAAACATTCAGTTATGGATTTAAAAAATATTTTTAAAATCTAATTTTTATTTACAAAATATATTTTGAAAAAAAATAATAATTAAATCTTAAAAAAATAACTTTATTTTATAATTAAAAAAATTATAATGTATTTAATTATTAGTTTAAAATATAAAATACATATTATAAAACATATTAATTGATTCATCAATTTCAATTAAAAGGATAAAAGATTTTTTTTTTTTCTTCTTTATTTATTAATTATATTACCTTAATTTCTTTAATATTATTATTTAATAGTATATTAATTGAATCACTCTAAATTCATTAATATCAATTTCTTTTTTTTTTTTCTAAATCAAGTTTTCAAAATAAGTTAAAACAATATTAATATTGAAAAATAGATTCTAATGGTTTACAATAAGTGATTTAGTTACTTCTTTTATAAATGGAAAAGAGAATTTTATTTTATAATTAGAACCAATAGGATATATATTAAATAATCCAATTGGATATTTAACAAGGTTTTCTTTTGAAAAACATTTTTCATTTTCTTCATAATCAATAAGTGCAGTTAAATATAAAGATAAAATATTTTTATTTTCAAAACAATTTTCAAATTGTTTTATTATATCATTTCTAATTTCATTTAAATAATTCTTTTTTTTCTCATCATTTTCTTCTTCATGATATAAAATAGAAATAATATGTTTATCAAATATTTTATATGTTTCATTGTATATTTCTTTTGGAGTATAAAATGAATTAAAAACATTTATTGTATATTCATTTTCATTATTTTTAATGACTATTAAATTATCTTCTGGGTGTTGTTCTTTGATTATTCCATTTAAATTCGACAAACATTCTAATTTTTCTTCATTTGAATCAACATTTGGAATTTTCAATAAATAACAATTTTGTTTCGTTTTAATATATTCTTCAAAGATAATTAATTCTTTTTTACAATTAAAAGGAATATGATCAAGAATAATTACATAATCTCTATTATTATTATATTTTCCCATAAAATGAACAATATGTTTTAATATATTCCAAATAGTTTTTATATTGTCTTTTTCATTATATAAATAAACTTCAAAAAATTGAAAACATTCATAAGATTTAAAAAGTCCTTGTATTTCTTCATGAAGTAAAAATAAATTATCTTCATTTAAATTTTGAAATAATAATAAATTTATATAAATAGAAGAAATAAAATATTGACTTTCATTATCTTTACCGTTGTTGAATTCATTAATAAATAAATTATCTAAATCTAATTCTTCTATATTCTTATTTTCTTTATTCACATTTTTTTTATCAATACTATTATTATTGTCAAAAGAAGGTAAATTTGTTAAATTTGAATCAACTGCTAATTTATCTTCTAATTGAATTATATCATTATAATTTTCAATTATAATATTATTATTTTCATTTAATAAATCATTAGCATTAATATTTGGAACATTAATTTTTTTTTTATATTGAACTCTTTTTGATGTTGAAAAAAAAGAATAAATAAAAACAGTTTTTCCACTTTTTTGAGGTCCATATAAATTAATTATTTTAGGATTTAAACCTATTCTATATTTTTTTATTATTTTTCCTAACCAATAATTTTTACAATAATAAAATCTTTTTCCAATCATTAAATGACATTCAGGATAAGAACAAAAATCTGAAAAATGTTCTATTTTATTTCTGTCTAAACTTACATGACACATTAAAAAATCTTTTTCAGTAATATTTATTATTTGATGAGATTCATATATTATTGTATACTTATGTTCATTCCAAAATTCTAGAATAGATTCATTTGAAATTAAATAATAAATTTTATTGTTTTTGTAATAGAAAGGAAAATATATTGATTTTAATATATCTAATAATTCATTTAAGGAATTTAATGAAAGGGTCACTCTATTTTTTTTCCTATATATTATAATTATTTTTTTTATATTTGATGAGTCGTTATTATTTTTATTTGTTTTTCTTTTTTTTATTGCTTTTGACATTTCTTTAGAAATAGGCATTATTTTTTTACTGAGAAGTACTTTTTGTTTTTGCATTCTTAATTAAATTAATTATTTATAATTGGACAATTATTTTATATTTTATAAATATGATTTTTTAATTTTTTGAAAATTCGTTTTGTTAATTATTTTTTTTAAAAATTTAATTAAAAAAATATTAATTTTATATATTTTTATTCTTCATCATCATACATATCTCTTGGTGGTGTTCTTAAAACTGAATGAAACGTTGGTTTTTTTATCCAAGCTTTACTTTTAAACTCAGATAATTGAGAGAAATATAAAGGATCTTTCATTGCTTTTTTCCTACATCCTTCACATTTACAATCTTTTATATGTTTACTTACAGTTTTATTTGAATAATTAGAAATTGATCTCTTATATAAACTAAGATCTTTATTAACAGGTAATTTTTCATAAGAAAAATTTTGCCTAGACCCATTTATATTATTATTACTATAATTAATATTATTATTACTATTATTTATTTTATTTTCTTTCTCAGTATAATTACTATTACTTTCATTATTATAATTATTTGGTAAATCTAAATTCTGATTTTGAATATTATTATTTAATCGGGAAAAAATTCTTTGTTTAATTTGATATAAATTACTTTTAAAAGTATTAATATTATCATTATTAAAATCAAGTTCAAAATTTTTGTCTCCAATAATTTGATTTAATTGATTAATAAAATCTTGTAATTCTCTTAAAATATTATCTTTAATAGTATTCATAACTTGTAAATTATCTACTTCTCTTTTTGCTTGATTTAATTGTTTAGAAACAGTGTTATTATAATTTTGTTCTATTTTATCTTTTTTATTTAATTGGCTTTTTAAAATATAATTTTCATTTTGTAAATTATTTAAAACTTGAAATAATTCATTTATTTGGTTTTGATGCTCAAAATCTGTTTTTTTATTTTCATTTTCGTTTAAAATTCCTAAATTATAATTTTCTGTTTTTAAATTGTAAATTGTCTTTTGTAAAGAACTTTTTTCATCTATTAAATTATTTATTTTTGTTTGCATTTCTGATATTTGTTTATTTTTTCTATCTAATTCTCTATAAAAATATGTTGGTTGAGAAGAATTTGAAATATTATTTTCCATATTTAATATTAAATTAATTTTAATTTATTTATTTAAAAATTAACATTTCAAATTTCTTTTTTTCAACTTAAAAATGACAAGTTATATTCAATATTTTTTTTCTTTTTAATTTTTATATTCATTTAATTCATTTAAATTCTTGTTATTATTTGAATTTATTTCTGTCAAAGTTAATATCATTATCTTTTTGATTTTATTTTTTATTTTTTTTAATTATTAATTATTATTTTATTTCTTTATTTTTTCTAATTCATAAATTGTTTTTTTTTAATTTAAAATTTGACTCTTCATTTATTATTTTTATATTATAAGGTAATTCTTTCTTTGTTTATTATTGATTATCATCTTCTATTTAATTTCATATTTCTTTCTTAATATAAATATTTTATTTTTTTTTTAAAATAAAGTAATTACATATTTTAAAAAGAAATCTATATAAAAAAAATAAATAATCTTTATTCATAAAAAATTAAAATATTTATTTAAATACAATATAATTTGAGTTGTTTAATTTCATCAATAAATTATTGAAAATTATAAATAAATAATATATAATTCACGAAATAAATTTTTAAGAAAAAGTAAAACTTTAGGAATAATAAGAATCTACATCATTTTTATCAATATTATATTTTTCTAAAACACGTGACTCTATATTATCTTTAGTAACAAAAATATAAATATCCTCATCATTAACAATAACACTATCAGAATCAAATTGATTATTTAAATCAGTACTAATATTTCTATTTCTTATTTTCCTTTGAGAAGATAAATTTTCTGATATATCTGTTGTTTGTCTTCTAACTATACATAAAGAATTTTTTTTCCTTTTTTTTCTTTTGGGAAATAATTTTTTATATACATATTTTCTTATATGATTTAATATTATTTCTTTTATTAATATTCTAAATAATTTCTTTTTTGTTTCTTTTTTTATTCTCACTTCTTCTGTTTCTTCTTTTATTCTTTTTAAATAAAGTTTTATATTTTTTTGTAATAAATTTATTTTTCTATATACAATTGTAATATAATTATTTTTAGTAAATTTACTCCATTTATTATCAAAAGTAACTCTTTTTCTAATTAAATTAATATATTTATCAGATTGTAAAATATTAAATTCTTGAGCATTAATATTTTTACTTTTTAAAAAAGTCTTTTTTTCTTTAACTTCATTTTCTAATTCCCTTTCATTCATTTTTCTTTTTACAAAAAATAAATTTAATTTACTAAAGGATAAATTGCCTTTTTGAATTTTATTTAAAATTTTTTTTTTTTGACTAATATCAATAATTAATTGATTAGTTCTTCCAGAATATTTCATATCTAAATCTTTAATAATTAAATTTTCATTTCCTAAATTTAACTTTAATAATCTTTTGTGTAAAATTTTTAAATTAGAACCAACTTCTAAATAAGGTCTTGGGAAATTTCTTAATCCAGTTATATTACCATTGCTTTGTAATTTAGTTAATTTATCTAACATAATTTCATATTTATTTTCATTAATATTATCATTATTTAATTTTATTTCTTGTTCTTCTTCTTCTTTTTTTTCTATAATACTTTTTTCTTTCTTACTTTTTTTTTCTGTTTTAATACTTGATTTTTCACTATTAAATTCTTCACTTATTGTTAATTCTGATTGTTCTATTTTATTTTTATTATCATCATTATTTTTTTTTTCTATTGAAATATCCACTTGTATTGAAATATCTTCTGTTTTAATTTCATTTTGAAAAAAAATAGCTCTTATTAATTTTTTCATTTGACAAATGAAATAATGAAAATGATTTTTTCTTCCAATTTGATAAAGTTTAATAACAAATCTAATAATAATCAATCTATCATTAATTATTTGTTTTCTAATATTAAATCCTCGATAATATTTTTGTATTTTAATAACATTTCTAATATAAACATTTTTAAAATATCTTTTCCAAGTTCTTTGAATTAAAATTACTTTTTTTCCAAATATAGAAGAAACATTTTTTTTTTTTAAACTAACATTATATTCTTGTCTTCTTAACATAATAGAAAATCTTTTTACTTTTTCAGCATATATTTTATTTATTAAATTCATTTCTGGCATTGGAGTTATTAAATCAGTAAAAGAAGAATTTTTTCTTATTGTAACTCCTCCTAAATTTAATTTACTTTGTCCTTCATTAAAACTTCTGTTTATATTTTCTGTATTTAAATCAAAATTACTTATTTTTGTACTTTTATCATTATTTGATGATGTTTTTAATGTTTTTGAATGACGAATCTTTCTCTTTTTAAAATCTGATGAAACACTTTCTTCTGATTTTATTTCTATATTTTTTTTCTTGAATTTTATATTTTTTGTTGATTTACTTTTTGGCTTTGATTTATTTAATAATTCATTATATTGACTTTTAATATTTTTTAGCTTTTGAATTTGAGGGATTAATGAAAATAATACTTCTTTTTTTTTCTTTGGATTTGATTTCTTTTTCTCTTTTGATTTTTTAGGAGTTATTTTAACATTTTCTAAAAAATCTTTTATACCATCGAAATTTGCTATTGATTTTGATTTCTTTCTTTTTAAATTTGATTTCTTTGGAATTTCCGTTATAAGACGCTTTACTTTTCTCTCTTCGAAACCAAATAAATCTTTTCTACTTATAAATTTACTCTCGTTGCTTGAATCTGAGAAATCAATTGATATTATACTTGATATATCACTATTCATTTTATTAAAATTTATTATATGTAAAAAAAATAGAATATATATTTCCTAATTATTAAATCTGTAATATAGATTTTTTAACAATAAATAGTAGTGATAAATTATTTAAAAATAATTATAATATTATGAAAAAAATAAAAAATAATCAAACCGAAACTTCATATAAAAGATTTAAAAAAAGCATAAAAAATAAAATAAAATAAAATAAAAAAAAACTAAAAAAGAGAAAAATAAAAATATAATTTCTACAATTCTTGTTCATTATCTTCAACAATTTTATTTTTAATTTCCCTTTCTTTTTCCTTTTGAAGAACATCTTTAATATTAGTAATTAATTTTCCATCTTTAAATTCAACATCTAATTCCCTAGTAGCAGTTTTTAATTTACCAAAACCATTCGGTTTCCCTTTTTTAAACTGTCCTTCAAATATTTTTCCATTAACCCATTTAAACCTTCCATTACCTTCTTTAATATTATTAACATAATCTCCATAATATTCACCTCCATCAGGCCATTTATAAAAACCTTTCCCATGCATTTTCCCATTAACAAAACTTCCTTGATAAGTATCTTTATTTGCCCAAGTATAAAATCCACTTCCAGTTATACAATTATCTTTAAATTCTCCTTCATATGTATCTTTAAGTAATTTATATGATAATTTCCCATTACCATTCTTTTTATCATTATGAAATTCACCTTCATATACATGTTCATTTGTCTCTTCTTTTCCTTTTCCTTCTCTTTTATTATCTTGAAATTCACCAATATATAAATTACCATTTAAATTCTTTTTCATTCCTTTTCCATTTAATTTACCATTTAAAAAACATCCTTCATATAATGTTCCATCAGAATCAATAAATCTTCCCCATCCTGTAAAATAATTTTTACGCCAAAATCCTTCATATTTACAACCATCATTTTGAAGTAAAACACCATATCCATGACGAGCATAATCTATATTTACTCTTCCTATATAAAATGAAGGAATTATTCCTGATATTATTAATAATTTACATTGATATGTTACTCCATAATCATAATTTATATATTGACTAATAGTATTAATATCATTCTCTGAATATAATGTTTTCCAACCATCTTTATTAAATTTTGTTCCTATTAAATTTTCTGCTTTTTTTAAATTATATTTTGTATATTGTGATGTTAAATCATCTATTAATTGATTCATTTCTTCTATTTGACGTTGTTTTATATTTTGATTATATTTTTTACGATATATGTATCCACGATATGTACTTTGAATTTTTATTAATTTTCCATTATTGTCTAAATTGTTCATTAAATTCTTTGATGCAGAATAATTCTGGCTTTTTAGTTTGTTTGATGATGAATCTATTATTGAATTGTTGTTATGTTTATTTTGTATAAAATTTTTTAAATTTACTTGGTTTGAATTCGGACTTCCAATAATGTTGTCTTCGTTATTTTCATTCTCATTTTCCTTTTGATTTTCTAAATCTTCATATAAATTAGCAGTGTTTTGATTGTCTTTTATACACGAACATTTACATTTTTCCATTCCTCCTCCCATTTTTTTTTATTTAAAATAATTAATTTTTGGGTTTTTTTTGTTTTTTATAATATTAATATTTCTTATTATTTCCTAAACTAAAAAATCATTTTTTTTTTGAATTCTTTTTTAAAATAATACTAGTCAATAATAATAATTAATTTTAAGAAATTCAAATTATTATCATAGAACAATGGATAATTAAAATAGAAAAAAAGAAATAAAGAAATTTTTAAATAATATAAAAATAAATAAATTAAATATATATAATAATATATTAATCATCTTCAGTAAAATCAAAAATAAAAGGTTCATCATTTTTATTATAATATTTTGAAGAGAAATTAATAATTAAAGAATTAAAAATTTCTTTTTTTTCATATAAAGAAATTTTATTAGGATTAAAAATAATTCCAAGTTCATAATTACTCATAGAAATTTGAGTATCATTTTTTTCTAAATTTCCAAAAGCCGCAGCAGAAAAATTATGACTTCCAAAATATAATAATGAATTATTATTAATATCAAAAAAACCTTTTTTCTTATCTCCAGTAATAAATATTTTAGAATGAAAAACAGTTTTTCTATTTTGATATTTTTCTTTAATTTCTACATTTTTAAATTTTTCTTTATGTAAATTATACGTTTCTTCAGTTAAAAACAAACATCCTGTTAATTCATTTCCCATTGGAAAAGAATTAATATATTCTTTAGTAGGATAAATAATATCAATAGAATATCTATCATTTAAGTTAAAAGCTTTATATAAATTTGAAAAAAATTTTTTATTTTTACTTTTACCAATTGAAGAACATTGAATAATTAAATTAGAATTTTTTTCAATTTTATATTTTTCACTTATTAAATAATTTAATCTTCCAATACCAAATAAACTTAAATTTTTATTTGAAAATCTCCCACTTGCACTTGCTAAAAGATCAACAGTGCAATTACTATAATCATAATCTTCAAAATTAATATTTAAATCACTCCAAATTTTTTTTTCTTTATATTTATTAATCATAAAAGTATCCATAAATGAATTTAAATAATCTAAAAATTCTTTATTTTCTTTTTTATCTTTTATTTCATCTTCATTTTCTATTTTTTTAAAATCTTGAAACCAAATAACTTGACCCCAATAATACCAATCACAATTAGTTAAATTTGCTGAAGGAACAATTATTCTTAAAAAATTAGGAAATTTAAATATCATTAATTTACTATGAAATTTTCCCCATTTCAGTGAATAATCTATTTTAGGTCTTATAAATTTAATATAATTTCCATGTTCTTCCATTTTATTATATTTAAAGTTATTTTCTTCATGTAATATTATTATTGAAGGTAATTTAAATGCATTTATTATTGGTTCTAAAAAATCATCTTCATAAACAAATGAAGAAAAAATTGCTGATTCTATTGTTTTTCTTTCATTTTTTGAATTATCTGTTAAATCTTCTTTTAAAAGTAAATTTTCAAAAAGTAATTGACGAAATTCTATAAAATTTTTATTAAATTCTTTATCATTTTCATCATATTCTGATATTTCTGTTTTGTTTTGAAATATTCTTCTTCCATTTTTTAAATCTGATAATTTTGTTTTGTTTTTATTTATATAATAAAATGATGTAATTTTTATTTCTTTATCATATATTTCTTCATTTTCTTCTTTTTGATTTAATTTTTTTTTTGGAGATGATTTTTCTTTTGTTTTTATTTTTTCTATTTTTTCTTTTTTCATTTCTTGAAATATTTAAATTTAAAAAAATTATATTTTTAAGATTATTTTTTTTAGAATATTTATTTTTTCATGGGGAATAATTTATGTTCATGTGAGTATTTCCAAGATAATAATAATACAATTTCTTTATCATATAATAAGAATAATAATGAAAGATTAAAAATAAGTTTAGTAAAAAATAATTTAGAAAAAGAATCAAATTTAAAAAGTACAAATAAGAAAGTGAATATAAATAATAATCATTTAAATTTAAATTCTTTTAATTCAGTAGAAACTTTAGATAAAAATGAAAATAAAAATAATTCAATAAATAATACAGACTTAAATAATTTATCAGAATCAATTATTCAAAATTTTACAAATATTAATTTAGAAAATGAGAATAATCATTCAAATAGAAATTCGTCTTTTTCAATAATGAAAGTAAATGCAGTTCCTAGTGCAGAAAATTCAAAAGATAATAAAGAATTTAATAGTATAAATAGGAAATTAATTGTTGAGAAATTATTTAATGGATGAAAAATTAAATATTATTAATATATATTCACTAAAATATATATTATTAATATTATCAATATATATTAATTAAAAAATATTATTTTTTTCTTTTATTTTTTTTAAATTAATTTTTGAATTTAAAATATGAATTTTAATAATAGTTTCGAAAGTACTTTTATTGAAAATATTTTATCAGAACCTGATGAAAGTAAAAGAGAAGAAATTATAAATCAATTAAAACAACATTTATATGAATTAGAAAATAATAATAAAATTGTTGACGACTTAAGCAATAAATTTTTTTCTTTACAAGAAGAATTTAAATCTCTGTCTCTTTCAAAAAAACAAATTGAATTTGATTTAAATTCAAAAATAAATAATCTTGAAAATGAAAAAGAAATATTAAATAATAAATACATTTCTTCAAAAAATCAAATTAAAAATATAATTGGAAACTATTCAAAAGAAATAAATGATTTAAAAAGTTTAAATGAAATATTAAAAGTAGATAATGAAAATTTACAAAAAGAAAATAAAAGATTAATTCAGCAAATTTCATTGTATAAAAAAAATGAAGAAATAATGTTTTATCAAGAAAAATTAGATGAAGCAAATTCATCAATAATGAAATTAAATAATATAATAAAAGATTTAGAAGATAAAAACGAGGAAAATATGAATAAATTATTTAATAATGATTTCAATTCAGGAAATAATAAAGAAATAATAATAGGATTAAGAAAAATTATAGAAGAAAAAGAAGGATTAATAACAAATTTATATAATTCATATGATAAAGTTAGTATTAAATATGAAGATTTACTGAAAAAAAATGATAAATTAAAAAAAGAAATATCTTCTTTAAAAAACCAAATTAATACTATAATAAGTCAATCTCAAACATTAAAAGCAAATAATAAATCATCTTCAATAATAATAGAAGAAAATCCATATCCAATAGAAGAAATATTATCTCAAAACCAAATAAAATATAACTATAATTAAAAAATTAAACTAAGAAAACTATGTTAAATTAAATTCTCAAATCATAATAAAATATATTTAAAAAATAAATCAAAAAAAAATTTATTTAGGTATAAGAAGATATAAAAATATTTTCACCTAAAGATTATCAATAAATTTATTATTAGAGTGTTTTAATCCAATATCATTTTTATCTAATTCTTCAGCATATTTCTATTTCATTTGTTTACATTGTTTATTATCATTTTTGGTGAATAATGTATTTCTCTAAATTCATTGTTTTTTTTATAATTCTTCAATTATATAATCTAAAAAAATGAATTATTACATGTTGTTTCTTTTTATGTTAAATTATTTATATATTGATAAATATTGACAATGTTCTAAATTTGAATACTTATTATCTTTTTTATATTTTTGAAAAGATATAAAGAAATTTCTATATTGAATACATTTTGTTTCTGTTTTATAAAGAGATATTTGTTCATTTATTTCTTATTTTTAAGGTTAGAAGTTGATGTTTTCTCTATTTTCATATATATGATTTTTCAGGACATAAATCATATTTGAATTTATGTCATATCAACTTCCTGTTTCTTTATTTTGAGTTTTCATATATTGATTCGAACATTATTATTGAAATTATTATTATTAATAATAATATATTTAAGATTATCACAAATATTTTCCTTTTTATAGTCTATATATTGAGTTTTGGAGGACATTAAATATGCTTATCTTATTAAATCATCCATTTTTTTTTATATTAAGATTAAAATAATAATATTATTATATAATATATGAAAAAAATAAAAAAAATCACAAAAAAAATTTCATTTGTGTATGGGATAATAAATATAAAAATTCCATTTATTTAACACCGTTAAATTCCAATAAACATTATCTTTATAAATGATTAAATTAAATATTAGGATTATTATTAATATTATTATATAGTATTTTTAATTTATTGATAAAGGATTAAAGTTTTTTATTTTTAAAAGTAATTTTTATTTGAATTTGATTATTTCATTTTCTAATTCAAAAAAATGTATTAAATAAAATAATAAATAATTTCAATAAAATTAAGTAACAAAATTGTGAATAATAGAAAATAAAAAAAAATATTTAAAAAAAAAAGAAATGAATTCATCGTTCCAAACTAAAAAGGAAATAACAGTAATAAGTAATCAAAAATCAATAAATTCAAATTCCCAAAATAGTAATGATGAAATGCCATTAGAAGAAAAAGAATTAAATTTAGAAACAGCAAATAATAATGTAAAACAACTTCTAACTGGTTTTTTAGAAAATTTAGGTGAAGAAGATGTAGAAGAATATAAAAACAGTTTACAAAATTTTAAAAAAAAAATAAGTGATTCTCTGGTAATTAAAGATGAAAATAATGAAAAAAATAAACATGAAAAAGGAAATAAAATACTTAAAAGACTATCAAAAAGAAAAACAAGTTTATATACTAAAATGCCACAAAAATATAATTTAAATAATAGAGTTTTAGAAAATTTAAAACCTGAAAATAGTAATATTAATCAAATGAATAATTCTTTCTCTAATTTTTCTAAAGATTATAGTAATGAAATTTTATTAAATAAAAATAAAAGTTCTGCTTTTAAAACGGATAATACTCAAAAAAAACCAAAATTATCTTTAAAAAAAATTGATTTTGAGGGTGAAGAAAAATTAAAAACTCCAAAATCAACAAAATCAACAAAATCAGGTAAGATAAAATATACAAAAACCAAAAATTCAAATTTTCAAAAAACAACTGTTAATAAGAAAAAATCATCATTATTTAATTTATTAAAAAAAACAGGATTAACAAATAATCAATTAAACGAAGATTTAAATGATATAGAAATAGAAATAAATAAACCAAAAAAAAATGCATTAATTAAAGCAAGTACAATAAATAATGAACATATAAGAGCAAGAGAAAAATATTCTTTTTCAAAAATCTCTAAATCAAATTTTTCAGTTTTAAATAATACAAATAATAATTTATCAAATAGTATATATGATGAAAAATCAGAAGATGAAATAGATATATCCAATATAAGAGGATTATCTAAAAGAGGAGTTCAAGAAATAAATGATATAAGAATCAAATTAAAAGATAATATGATAGGTAAAAATATATCAGAAAATTTAAAAAAAAAAACAAAAGAATTTGTAATTGAAAAAGGGTCATTTGTTAAAAATCTCATTTCTAAAAAACATAAAGAAAAATATAGAGTTTTAACTAGAAAAAAATATGTTTATGATTCTTTAGATGATGAAGAATATGATGATGAAGAAGGAAATATACATATTATTTCTCCTGAATCAAGATTAATAATATTCTTAGATTTTTTAATTTCAATTTGTGTTTTATATGATATTTGTTATATTCCATATTATTTAGCTCATGATAAAAATTTTTGTGGTTTTAGTTATACTAATTATCATATTATTATTGATTTTATTATTACTATTATTTATATTATTGATTTATTTGCTAATTTTTTTATTGGTTTTTATGATTTCGAAGAATTTTTAATTGATGAATTTACTTTAATTGCTTTAAATTATTTATCATCATATTTCTTATTTGATTTACTAGCAGCAATACCATTTAAATTTTATTTTCTTTTAACAGAATATAATTGTGATAAAATGACATCAAATCTCTATAATATAGATATAGGAGAATATCCATATATATTAATATCGTTTAGAATATTAAAGGTATATAAAGCGTATTCAAAAAATAAATTTGTACATAAATGTTCTAATTTCCTTTCTCATTATCATCACTTTAGTCAATGGGGAAGTTTATATTTAGATGTCTTTGTATTTTTTATGGGATTACATTTTGTAGCATCATTATTTATATTTATAGGAAGAAATCAATATCCAAATTGGATATCAGAATTAGATTTAGAAAATTCAACTTTTATACATATTTATATAGCTTCAATATATTATTTAATTGCAACCATTACTACTGTTGGTTATGGTGATATTACTCCTTCAAATCAAGAAGAAAGAATATTTGGTTTAATTTTATTAATTGTTGGTATTATTGTTTATTCTTTTGCTGTTGCGGGTATTAGTAATTATATTAAAGAAATTGATGATAAAAATGCTGATTTTGATAAAAAGTTAAAAACTTTAGAAGATATTCGTATCAATTATCCTAAGTTAAGTGATGATTTATATGATAGAATTTCCAGGTTTTTAAAATATAAACATTTTAATGAAAAAAAAGATAAAAATATCATTATTGATTGTTTACCTTTAGGATTAAGAAATGTGCTTGTTTATGAAATGTATAAACCTATTATTAATAGTTTTTTTTTTTTTAAAAATTTCGATAATAATGATTTCATTATAAGAATAATTTTAGCATTTAAGCCAATTTTAGCAATGAAAAATGATATATTAGTAAAAGATGGTGATTTCATAGAAGAAATAATATTTGTAAAAAAAGGGAGATTATCCTTAGAAATTCCAATAGATTTAAATTCTCAAAATCCAATAAAATGGAATATGACAAATACAACAAGTAATTCTGTAATAGATAAAAAAGGCTCTTTATCACAAAAAAATTTAATGAATTCAACGACAAATATATCTCAAACAAAAACATTTCATTTAAATGATGTTTCCCCATCATTATCACCTCGAAAAAGAAGAACTTTAGAAAAAAAACAAAAAGAAAAAGAAGAATTAGAAGAAAAAGAAAGAGAACAAAATATTCAATATGTTAAAATATTAGAAATTAGAAAGAATGAACATTTTGGAGATATATTAATGTTTTTAAATAAAAGAAGTCCACTTTGTGCTAAAGTAAAATCAAAAAAAGCAGAATTTTTTTTTTTAAATAAAACAGATGCTGTTGAAATTTCAACATGTTATCCTAGAATATGGAATAAAATAAATAAGAAAAGTTTATTTAATATGGAACAAATAAAAAGATTAATAAATAAAGTAGTTAAAATATTTTTTGCTGCTAGAGGGATAAAAAATAAAGAATATATAAAACTTGATAGAAAATTTAGTACAATAATGTCGGTTGAAGAAAGTGAATCCAATAGTTCTGAATTAAAATCAATTCCTTCAATTTCAGATAGTAATTATTTAAATAAAAGTCAAACTGAAAGAACTGAAGAAACTCGTAAAAAAATTGGTATGACTATTAAAGAAGAAGAAAATGATGGAGAATCTTCTTCTTCTTCTTCCAAAAGTTCTAAATTTTCGAAAAATACTTCTGTTAAAAGTGATAGAAATTTTGAAAATCCACTTTATAGTAGAAGAAGTAAAGGAGTTAAAAGTTTATTTAGACATAATAAAAATAATAATGATGAAAATGAAGCTGATAATAATAATAATGATAATAATAAAAAAGATGATAATGATAATGATTCTTTAAATAAAAGTTCAAATGATATTAGTGAAATAAGTAGTGAATTAATAAGTAATCGTACTTTAAAAGTTGAAAATATTAATAAGAAATTAGTTGATTTTTCTGACTGTGGTTCAGTAAATAATTCAATATTAAGTTATGAAAAAAATTTTTTTTCAACAAATTCACATTCTAATAATACTCCTTTTCGTCCTGAAGAAATTAATGATGAAATTTATCCAAATGAAAATATGTTTTCCAACTTAGAATATTTTAAATATAAAAATTTAGATAAATATAATACTAAAATTTCAAATAAATCTTTTATATCTCCTCCTAAAATTATTGTCCCTGAAAGTCATTCTCATTTATCTCAGTTAACTAAAAATTCTATTAATAAAAATTCAGAAGAAAATAATTCTGAGAATAAAAATATGGGAGAAAATATTGTTATTTTTGATAATATTTCTTCTTCTTATAATGAAGAAAAAATAAATTCAAAAATGGACCTTGAAAAAATTTGTAGTAATGTTAAAACTGTTTTAAAACTTAAATCTTTAAAAGAATTTATTGAAAATTCTCCATTTCATAAAAAAAATAATGATATTAATAATAATTTATCTATAGTTTCAACAGAAATTTCCTTTTCAATTGATTCTGAATATGAAAATATTAATTCTTTAAGTGATTATACTTATTCAAAAAATGAAGATTTAAGAAATAAAATAAAAAAAATATTAAATGAAAAAAAAATTGTAAAATCAATGATAACAACAAAATCGAATGAAATTGTAGAAAACAAGAGTTTAATTAATAAAATGGGTCCTATAATTTTGGAAAAAGAACAATTTAATGTTCCTTTATCAGAAAGAAGAAAATTTAATGAGTTTGAAAATAAAATTAATCAAAAAAAATCTCCTCCTCAAAAATATAATTTAAAAAAAGAAAATAATATTATTATTCCAGAAAGAGCAAATATGACTCCAAAATTAACTAGAATGAGAATTTTCCCTAAAAAAAGTTATGCTTCTGGTTTATTTAACAATAATAATAATAATAATAATAAAAAAACAAATTTATTAAATGTAATTAGTCAAAATATAGAATTAAATCAAATGAATTTAAATAGACCTGATGAATTTTATTCTGAATATTTTAGTAAAATTATAAATAAAAATCCAGAAATAAATAATAATAAAAGTTCTATTAGAAGAAATACATTAAAAAAAAATGAAGTTAATCAAAAAAGAAGAAAATCTGCTGCAAATTTGGATTCTTTATTTAAAAGTTTTAATGCTGATGGGATTAAAAGAAGAAGTTCACATAATTTTAGTTAGTTTTTTATATTATTATTTTATTATTTATTATATTGCTTATTTATGATTGTTTATATTAATGATAAAAATCAATTTTTACTGTTAGATATATAATTCTATATATTTCATTATTGTAAATTGAATTATTGCTTTTGCTTTTACAGATTTACAAAAAAGAAATAATATATTTACAATATTTTTATTTTCCTTCAGATACAATGTATTATTATTATTTTCCCTACTTATCATTTTTGAAACAGTACAAGTAAAAATATAATTTATAATGAATGTAATTAAAATAAATTAGGAATATGGAAAAACACTGTATCTTTGAAAAAACAAATATTTCACAATATTACTATCATAATATATTTATCAAATAAAGGGGACAACAATTTAAGTATAAAAAACAGTAAAAAAATAGCTTTTGTAAATATATATACTTATTTTATAATTAATAAATATAAAAATAATAAAAAAAACTAATCATAAAAAATAATACTAAAATAAATAAAATTTATAAATCATCATTTAACAATTCTTTAACTCTATCATCATCCATAGTCATTAAACTACTATTATCACTGATAATTTTATTAATTAAATCTTCTGAAAATTCATTAGGTTCAATTTTAAATAAATGAATTAAATCTTCTAATTTAGAATTTCTAATAATTAAAGCAATTCTAGTTAAACATAAATCTTGAAGAGAAGCATTTTTTAATTGTAAAGTTTCATTTAAAAAAATAATAGTTTCTTCAATATTTAATTTACTAATAAATTCATAATCAAAATCATTTTCAATACAAATTCTTAAATCATCATTTAAAGGTCTTTTTATTTCCTTATCATAAGGAATATAATTATGTCCTTCACAATATTT
>JAEEGK010011013.1_pt1 | contig 20749 bp, 17 predicted proteins | sample 8958771 | NCBI WGS metagenome assembly JAEEGK01 (sample SAMN16246547, study PRJNA631951) | gut metagenome | biome: gut microbiome; feature: rumen; material: SC-attached | host: Bos | place: Iran: Karaj | collected 2018-10
TAACTCGTTCCCTGCGATCATGACGCCGGTTGCCTGATCCGCAGGCGGTCAGGGCCGACGCGCGGCATTAAGCCGCGAAAGCGTAATTGCTATTGTCAGTTATTGTTTTTCCCCGTTGATACGCAGTACAGGGGCTGCGGCTCGCTTATCCGTCATCCGACATCCCCGTCGAAACCGGATCATCCCCGAATCTGACAGCATTACGATTTCATTCTTTTTGCTTCTCACGAAACGCGCGCCGGATTTCACGGTCAGAATCGCGTTTCGCAATGGTGTCCCGTTTGTCATGTACCTGCTTTCCGCGGCATACGCCAAGCTCCATTTTTACCCGTCCGTCCTTAAGGTAGAGTTCCAGGGGAACAAGCGTATAACCCTGCCGCATGACCTGGGAATCCAGTTTTCGGATTTCATTCCTGTGAAGCAGCAGTTTTTTGTCGCGAAGCGGATCCCGGTTATAGATATTCCCTTGCTCATACGGACTGATATGCATGCCCTCTACCCATACTTCGTTCTTCCGGATCTGGGCCCAGCTTTCCTTGAGATTCACCTTGCCAAGTCGTATACTCTTGACTTCTGTGCCGAACAGCGCAATACCGCATTCAATCCGTTCCTCCACAAAATAGTCATGGTAGGCTTTTTTGTTCTGAGCGATGACCTTGATCCCTTTCTGATGCGGCATGAGTCAATTCCTCCCTTCGGAAGTATAACACACGCCTGTGATCTTTTCAATTCCGGCTTTCTATGGTAGAATCACACCTGTTAATGATGGAAAGGTGTGATCTTCCTTGAACGATTTGCATGAAATGTCTTCACGGGCCCGGAACGCATTCCTTGAATTGTCAGTTGCATCCCTGTCTTCACGGAATGAAGTCCTGACACGGATGGCAGATCTTTTGTATGCTTCATCCGATGAAATCTTTTCCGCCAATAAGGAAGATCTCCGTCTTGCTGAAAAAGAAGGACTGTCCTCCCCGCTTCTTCATCGTCTGAAGTTCGGTCCTGATAAACTGAAGCAGGTATGTGACGGTCTACATTCACTTGTGCTTCTGGCGGATCCGATCGGTGCAACCACGATATCGACACAGATCACAGAAGGTCTCAATCTCTACCGGGTAATCTGTCCGATCGGAGTCATTGGCGTTATCTTTGAAAGCCGGCCGGATGCCCTGATCCAGATCGCTTCACTTTGTGTGAAAAGCGGGAACGCTGTTCTGCTGAAGGGTGGACGCGAAGCTCTTCATACAAATCAGGTCCTTTGCCGGGTGGTGCGCGACTCTCTGGAAGCTTCCGGTCTTCCGGCAGATTGTGCCCAGCTGCTGGAAACCCGCGAGGATGTTGCTTCCATGCTCAAGGAAGATGAGCTGATTGATTTGATTATTCCGCGGGGAAGCAATGCTTTTGTCCGTTATATTATGGATAACAGTCGTATCCCCGTTCTGGGACATGCGGATGGCATATGTCATGTTTATGTGGATAAGGATGCTGATCCTGATAAAGCGGTACGTATATGTGTGGACAGTAAAACCCAGTATGTTTCTGTCTGCAATGCGGCTGAAACCCTGCTGATTCATAAAGAAGCTGCAGCCACCCTCCTTCCCCGTATTGCAGAAGCGCTGAAAGCGAAAAACGTGGAGATCCGTGGAGATCAGGCTGCTTCAGAGATTATTGACTGTATTCCAGCAACCGAAGAAGATTGGGCGACTGAATACCTGGATTATATTATCTCTGTTCGGGTGGTTTCCTCGCTTCGTGAGGCGATTGACCATATCAATCATTACGGTTCACACCATACGGATTGCATTGTTACAGAGGATAAATCCGCTGCCGCTGAATTTATGAACCGTGTGGACAGCGCCGGGGTTTACTGGAATGTCTCCACCCGTTTTGCTGACGGTTTTGTTTATGGATTCGGAGCGGAAGTTGGTATTGCGACCGGCAAGATCCATGCTCGCGGACCCATGGGGCTGGAAGGCCTGACAACCTATAAATATAAGCTGATCGGAAACGGGAATATCCTGGCTGAAATGAAAGACGGCACCTGTGCATTTACCCATGTTCCGCTGGACGAAAACTGTCCCCTTTAATGACTCAGAGGTGAATTTGGTATGATGAGGCTGCAAAAATTCCTGGCACTCAGCGGAGTCGCTTCGCGCCGGAATGCGGAAAAGATGATTGCGGAAGGACATGTCTCGGTCAATCATTGCAAGGTTACCGAAATGGGTATTCAGGTGGATGAATATTCTGATTTGGTTGAGGTGGACGGAACAGTTGTTTCTATTCAGGAAGAAAAGCATTATATTGCCTATAACAAACCGATTGGTGAAGTGACAACTGTTTCCGATCCGGAAGGCCGCGCGACTGTGATGGACAAGTTCAGGGATTATCCGGTCCGCCTGTATCCGGTCGGCCGTCTTGATTATGACAGCGAAGGACTTCTTCTGCTCACAAATGACGGGGATATGATGAATCATGTGCTTCATCCGAGTCATGAGGTCAGCAAGGTATACCTGACCAAGGTGTCCAATCAGGTAACGGATGAAGAAATTTCCCAGCTTCGACGTGGGGTTATGATTGATGGCCGTCTTACATCCCCTGCTTCTGTTCGTTTGATTCGTCGGGAGGCATTTGATACTGTTCTGTTGATTTCCATTCATGAAGGAAGAAACCGCCAGGTTCGGAAAATGGTGGAAGCTGTCGGGCATCAGGTAGTCAGCCTGAAACGGGTCGAATTCGGGCCGGTCAGTCTGGGGGATCTTCCATCCGGCAGATGGCGCCGCCTGACAGAATCGGAAATCCGCAGGCTGAAGGAAATCTGATTTTCACTTTTTCAGCAATTTCCGGCTCTTGACAAATCCGGTATTTTCGATATAATCAATCCCTGTGAGCAACAGCCTGCCTGGAGAGTTGGCTGAGTGGTCTAAGGCGCACGACTGGAAATCGTGTGTGGGGTGATACCTCACCTAGGGTTCAAATCCCTAACTCTCCGCCAAATAAAAGTCCTGTCATTTATGACAGGACTTTTATTGTTCCTTTATTGCACAAAGTTCATTCTGCGGATATTTCCCGGTTATACATACAGTTCTTCATAATTGCTTCCACAATCTCCGGGTATTTCCATTCGCATGTTTTCCTGTCAATCAGTCCGAAAAGTTCCCCGCTGCCTGTAAATCCGTGATTGTCCCACCAGCAGCATGTCATTCCGCGGGCACTGCCCGAAGCCGTAAAATATGCGGCAAAATTTACACGGTCCTGCAGATTCCCGCCCTTGTTCATTGCACCGTATTCATCAATAATGACAGGAATTCCCCGGGAAATATACCGGTTGTAAAGGGCATTCATGAAAGTGGCGATTTCAGTCGTATACTTGGCATTTGTGTGGTCAAACGTATTATATCCGCCCTTGTTCAGTGCAAAATCATATGGAGTGTAAGCATGCGCTTCCAGGATAATCCTGTTTTCAGCAGTATCCTTGGGCAGTACAAACAATTCATTGACCGCATAATTGGGGCTCGCGTCATAGGAAGGCACTAGAAGGTATCTAGTCGCATTGTTGCCGCCGGTTTTACGGACAGTGTCCACAAAAATCTGATTCAGTTCATTGATACATTTCATGGAATTCCGGCAATCGGAAGACATCTTGTTCCAGTTCCATTCATACTGCGTATCCACCATGCGTGGTTCATTCATGGATTCCAGGATCACATGCTCATCATATTCGTTGAATGCTTCTGCCATTTGTTTCCATATGGAGGACATGTATTCAATGGACCTCTTCTGATTGGCAGGATTCGGATACAGGAAACCGGTTTTGTTGTCATGATGCACATTAACGATGACATACAGTCCCTCATCGATGCACCACCCTACAACCTGTTTAACCCTCAACATCCAATCAACAGAAATGCTGTCTGATCCGTCTACATGGTCGTGCCAGCTCACAGGGATCCTTATCAGGTTGAATCCGGCTGCTTTGATCGCCTTGATCAGATCGCGGGATGTTTTTACGCCGCACCACATGGATTCAATATCCAGCTCAGATCCATGAAACCATGTTCCGGGATCGGCAGCATCAAATGTATTGCCGAGATTCCAGCCGGTCTTCAGCTCCCGGATAAAACGCATGGCTTCATTATCCGGTATATCAAATCGCTTCATTTCTGTGATGATGGGGACAATAATACCTTCCGGGTTTTTCTCTGCCATACAGGCTGTCGAGGCCGTCAGCAGAATCACAAGCGCAAGGATAAGGGACAGTGTTTTTTTCATATGTTTAAGCCCTTTCTTTTTTATGTTCTGATTATACCATTCCATGGTCACATCCTGCAACTCCTGATACTTTTGACTTTTATTATTTCATTATAAGTGGTAAAATAAAATGATTCAAATTTTTTTGAAGGGGGCCCTTTATGCGGATTATTGTCATCGGAGCCGGAAAGGTTGGATATAAGCTCGCGGAGCATCTGACCTCTGAAGAGCATGATGTGACAGTCATTGACAATGATGAAGACGTGATCGAGCGCTGCTCCGGTTCCCTGGATGTGATCTGCCTCAAAGGCAACGGCGCCAATGCAAAAATCCTGCTGGAAGCCGGCGTGGATAAGGCGCAGATTGTCATTTCCTCTACGGCAAGTGATGAGACCAACATGCTTTCCTGCCTGATTGCCAAACGTCTCGGTGCCCAGTATACAATTGCACGTATTCGGGATCCTGAGTTCAACGAAAGTCAGATGCTTCTTCAAAACGAACTGGGTATCGATGTGGCGATCAACCCGGAACGCGCCACAGCGCTGGAAATCAGCCGTCTTCTTCGGTATCCTTTTGCCGGAAGTATCGAATCCTTTGCAAAAGGACAGGTTGAAATGGTGGAGTTTCGTGCGCAGGAAACAGATCCTGTCGTCGGAATAGCAATGAAAGATCTGGCTTCAAGGATACCCGGCCTTCCCCGTATTCTGTATGCGATGGTGGATCGTAACGGGGAAATGCTGATTCCCTCTGGTGATTTTAAAATTGAAGCTGGTGACAAGGTATATGTTTCCGGTGATATGCTCACAATTACTGAATTCTTTCGTTTCCTCGGACGCAATAAGCAGAAAATCCGCAGTGTGATGCTTCTGGGTGGCGGCCGGATTTCATATTATCTTTCCCGCTTTATTGTCCCGATGGGAATCCATGTAACTCTGTTTGAACTGAATCAGCAAAAAGCGCGGACACTCAGCGAACTGCTTCCCAAAGTGGATGTTATCTTCGGGGACGGAACTGATCAGGATCTCCTGGAAGAGCAGGGATTGTCCCAGATGGATGCTTTTGTGTCCCTCAGCAACCGTGATGAGGAAAACCTGATGACTGCCATGTATGCGGCACGGGCCGGCGTTCCGAAGACAATTGCCAAAAACAGCCGTACCACTTATATGGAAATTCTCAATGACCTGGGTCTGGATTCAGTGATCAGTCCTCAGACGATTACCAGTTCAACAATCTTGCGCTATGTCCGTGCACGTGAAAACAGCACCGGAACGAGAATTGAGCGCCTGTACCGTATAGCAGACGGAAAAGCTGAAGCAATTGAATTTGTTGCCCGCAGGGGAGACGCATATATCGGTGTTCCTCTGAAAGATCTTTCCACCCGGAAAGGTGCCATTGTCTCTGTTATTGTCCATCAGGGAAAAATTATCATTCCCTTCGGTCAGGATCATATTGAGGAAGGCGATCATGTCATTATCATCTCACGCGATTCAGGCGTATCTGATTTGAATGAGGTACTCTTTCGATGAACCGTAGATTGATTATCCGCGTGCTCGGCGCAATTCTGCTGGTCGAAGCGGCGGCCATGATTCCTGCCCTTCTGGTTTCCCTGGTTTACAATGATGGGGACACAGCCGTTCTGGGGCTTAGTATCCTGATTGTTTCCTTCATCGGAACACTGATGATGATGCTTCCTCCCCCGCTTCCGGGAAGTCATCTGCGCCTGAAGGAAGGGTTTATTATCACCGCTTTGGGCTGGATCATGATGAGCTTGTGTGGAGCACTTCCTTTTTTCATTTCCGGCATATATCCCCGCTTTGAAGATGCCTTTTTCGAAGCGGTCTCCGGTTTCACAACAACAGGTGCATCTGTACTGACACGGTTTGAAGGTTTTCCGCACGGAATCATGCTCTGGCGCGCGACCACGCACTGGGTCGGCGGTATGGGTGTCCTGGTGCTCACATTGGCGCTGCTTCCAAAGCTGACCGGCCGCACTGCGCACCTGGTAAAAGCAGAAAGCCCCGGTCCTTCTCTCAGCAAGCTGGTTCCCCAGACCGGTAAGACTGCGAAAATCCTTTATTCCCTCTACATTGGTATGACACTTCTTGAGTTTATTTCTCTTCTTCTGTGCGGAGTGAATCCCTATGATGCGGTAATTCATACATTTGGTACTGCTGGTACAGGCGGTTTCAGCAATTTTGGAGACAGCGTCCGCCACTTTGACAGTGTTGCAGTCGATACCGTTATATCCATTTTCATGTTTATGTTCGGATGCAACTTTGCGTTATACTATAAGCTGCTCTTTGGAGAAGGTTTCAGGGCCTTTTTCAGGGATGAGGAGTTCTGCTGGTATCTCTGCATCGGAGTCACATTCATCCTTCTGATTACCCTCTTTAACCTTCCGGTTTACGGCAATTTCTTTACATCCCTCCGATACGGATCATTCCAGGTCCTTTCAGTAATGTCCACCACAGGTTTCGTTACGGCTGATTTCAATCTGTGGCCTGTGGCATCCCAGATGCTTCTGATCATTACGATGTTTATCGGAGCATGTGCCGGTTCCACTGCAGGCGGTATGAAGGTAATCCGTATCAACCTGATCGCCAAGATGTCCCGTCGCAATATTCAGATGACAGGAAATCCGAAGCGGATGGATGTGATCCGGCTCGATGGAAAGGCTGTTGATGACGGGATTCTCAGTCAGGTTGCCCAGTTTGCGTTGATGTATGTGGCGCTGGTTCTGCTCGGTGCGTTTGTGATTTCTCTGGAGGGAAAATTTGACCTCACCACCAATCTGAGTGCTGCCCTGACCTGTGTCAGCAACGTCGGTCCCGGGCTCGGTGCAGTAGGTCCCACAGAGAACTTTGCTTCCTACGGTATATTGGGCAAACTGGTCCTTTCTTTCCTGATGCTCTTTGGCCGTCTGGAGCTTCTCCCGATGTTCATTCTGTTTACCCGTTCCGCATGGCGGAAATACTGATAATCTCCATATGGAGGTGATGTTGTGTCTAACACTGCAAAAAATATAGCCAAAGGTGTTTCAATTCTCGGTATCACCGGCATTGTATGCAAAGTAATCGGCCTACTTTTCTCAATACCGCTGAATAATATATATTCCGATACAATTGAAGCAAATGATGTTGCTGGTTTGTTCTATTCCGTTTATCCAACCTATACCCTGCTTCTGACAATCTCCAGTGCTGGGCTTCCTGTGGCAGTTTCACGTCTGGTTGCAGGTTTTTTGGCACGTGGTGATCGCAAAAGTGCATGGACAACATTCAGAACAGCCCTGAAAATGCTTACAATTCTGGGCGTTATCTGTACAGTCCTGATGGTGCTTTTCAATAAGGTGCTTGTTGATGGGGTGAAAAAGCCGCTTTCTTCCATGGGTTTTTACGCAATCGCGCCCTGCGTCTTTATTGTTTGTATTCTTTCCGCATATCGTGGCTTTATCCAGGGACAGAATAATATGCTGCCGACAGCCATAACGCAGTTGATTGAGCAGGTCGGTAAAGTAATTATTTCACTCCCCCTTGCCTATATCGGTGTTCATTACTTTAACAGCCTTGAAATGGCTGCCGCCGGTGCACTTCTTGGTATTACAGTTGCCGAGCTGATTGCATTATGCTATATCATCATCCATCACAGGTCTTTAAAAAAACAATTTGATGCCATTCCCGAGAATCAGGAAGAACAGCCGATGGATCAGCGTTCCATACTTCGCCGGCTGATCTTGATTTCCATACCGATAACAATTACTGCATGTATTATTCCGCTTTCCGGGTTTATTGATTCGATCATGATGATGGAACGCATGATGGTTTCCGGCCTTTCTTGGAAAGAAGCAGATGCTGCCTATAACCTTTTCAATGGTGTGGTAATTCGCTTTATCAATATTCCGACGGCAGTCGCTCTTGCGATTTCCATGAATCTCGTTCCGGTAATTTCAGCTCGGCGTGCTGTCGGCGATAATGAAGGAATCCGGCGTGAAAGCAATACGGGTATGCGTTATGCTTTCCTGATCGGTTTTCCCGCCTCTGTTGGTATGAGTCTTCTTTCCCGTGGCGCTGTGGAATTCTTTTATCGGAACAGTTTTCCGGCATGGAAGATTACACTTGCATCAGAACTCCTTTCTGTTTCCGCATTAACCGTTATTCTTTTCACTTGTGTTCAGGCAACCAGCAGTATTCTTCAGGGAATCCGTCGTCAGAAAATACCGATGTATGCCATGGCTGCGGGTGTTGCCGTGAAGGTTATTTTGAATTATATACTGATCGGTACCCCTGGTATCAACATCCACGGCGGACCTGTCGCATCCATAGCCTGTTACTCCGTAGCTCTTATTATCAACATCGTTTTTGCCTGCAGATATACGAAACTCAGATTCAATTGGATGGACTGGATTGTTCGTCCGGGATTGGCTGCAGTCGTCATGGGTGGAGTAGTCTATGCACTTCTCTGTATCCTTCCGGGCGGCAGACTCAGCACCATTATTGAGATACTGATCGGTATTGTTACATATATCGCAGCAGCTATCATATTGAAAGCCATCTCTCTGGATGAACTCCGGAAATTGCTTAAGAGAGGAAGAAAAACGGCTTGAAACGTATATCGCTTACTGTGGTTTCAATCGGTCCCGGAGATGCCTCTCTGCTGAATCAGGCAACGATTGACGCGCTTCGAAATGCCCATCCCCTGATTTTGCGTACGGATCACCATCCTCTTGTTTCCTGGCTGAACGATCAGAAGATTTCATATGTTTCTCTGGATGATCTTTATGAAAAATCGGATGACTTCGATCGTATGCACTGTGATATGGCGGATCAGGTCTGGAGGCTGGCCGGCGAAGGCAGGCATTCCGTTTATGCGGTGCCGGATCTTCTTACGGACCGTTCTGTGGATGAACTTTTCCGCAGGATTCCGGATTCCGTTTCAGAACCTGTGATCATACCCGGTTTCTCTTATGCGGATTACTACCTTGCCCGCTGCCGTGGTCTTTTTGCTTCCGGGAGCGTTCGCATTGTCTCCGCCACGGAATTTCTTTCAACCCCTTATGATCCGAATATAACAGTTCTGATAACGGAAATGGATGGATCAATCACAGCCGGAGAAGTCAAGGAAGCCCTGTCTGCCCTTCGTGATGAAGAATCTGTTGTGTGGCTGGTTCAGGCTTCCGGGCGACCTTCAGCAGTTCCGTTGTTTGAACTGGACCGAAAAAAGAAATATGATCATATGTCAGCTGTCCTTGTGCCTGCAACGGATTATCTGCATCGCTGCAGGTATACGGTTCAGGATCTCCTGAATATAATGGACCGTCTCCGTGCGCCGGATGGCTGCCCCTGGGACAGTATTCAGACACATGAATCTCTTCGCCCGTATATGGTGGAAGAAGCCTGGGAAGCAGTGAATGCGATTGATGACAACGATCCGGATCATCTGTCGGATGAACTGGGGGATCTTCTTTTTCAGATTGTCTTTCATGCTTCCATAGGAAATTCATTTGGTGAATTTAATTTTAGCGATGTGGTAACCAATATATGTACCAAGATGATTCACCGCCATCCTCATGTATTTGGAGATAAGCAGGTTTCTTCACCGGCAGAAGTTTCCGACACCTGGGAGGAAATCAAACGGCAGGAAACCGGCAGCCGGACAGTAAGTGAAAGCCTCAATGATGTTTCTCCGGGACTTCCGTCCCTGAAATATGCCATAAAAGTCAACAAAAAAGCTCAGCAGCTGCCGTCATGGAGGCGTGATCCTTCGGACATTGCTGCAGAAATACAGGAAGTTTCCGGCCTGCTTATTGATCCTGACAGATCACTGAATGAAAAAGCCATGGGAAAACTTCTGTTTCTTTGCACTCATCTGTGCCACCGTTCTGACCGTGATGCGGAAATAATCCTGCATCAGGCCGTTAACCGTTTTAAAACAGCCTTTTCCAGGATGGAAATTGACATGAAATCCAGGGGAAAAGCGCTTGAAACCTTGACTTTCGATGAAATATGCATATACTTAAATAAAGCCGAAGCGGGAAATTGAATATGGCATCTTCCCTTTTGGCGTATTATTTTCACGCGAAACGCGTGATCATTTTGAAGGAGGCTATCCCATGAACAAGAGTGAACTCATCGCCGCGCTGGCCGGCAAAGCCGAACTTTCCAAGAAAGATGCTGAAAAAGCGCTCAACGCTTTTGTTGACGTTGTCAACGAAACGCTCGCCAAGGGTGAAAAGGTTCAGCTGATCGGCTTCGGAACATTCGATGTGAAGAGCCGTGCAGCCCGCGTTGCCCGCAATCCCCGTACCGGCGCTGAACTGAAGATTGCTGCTTCCAAAGCTCCCGCTTTCAAGCCCGGCAAGGCGCTGAAGGATAAAGTCAATACTCCTGCAAAGAAAAAGGGCAAGAAGTAATCGAATACACTGACCCGCGGGAGCATGACTCCCGCGGGTCTCTTTTGTGAGGTATATATGCGTCTCGACAAATACCTGAAGGTTTCCCGTATTATCAAGCGTCGTACAGTGGCCAACGAGGCATGTTCCGGTGGACGGGTATTGCTGAATCAGAAAGTTGCCAAACCCGGTGCAGATGTCAAACCCGGTGATCAGATTGCAATTCGTTTTGGTGAACATCTGGGGCTTTATGAAGTTCTCAGCGTGGCTGAAACCGTCAGAAAAGATCAGGCTTCTTCCATGTACAGGGTTATCAGTGAGGATGAATCTGCTGCATCGGAGCGTAACATGGAATGAAAACGGTTTTGATTATGGCCGCCGGTGGATCCGGCAGCCGCATGAAAACTGATATCAATAAAATCTTTCTTCCGCTTGGCGGTAAAACAGTAATCCGGCGAAGTCTGGAGGCTTTTTCCGCATTTGTGGACGAAGTTGTATTGTCGGTACGTCCGGAAGATCGGGATCGTATTCAGTCAGAAATTGAACTTTCCGGAATTACCTGTCCGGTTAGTCTTGTTCCGGGCGGTGCAACACGTCAGGAATCGGTTCTGAACGGACTGAGCTCTGTCTCATGGGAGCCGGAAGATATTGTACTTGTTCATGATGCTGCCCGCTGTCTGGTAGACCGTGGCACCATTATGCGGGTAATCGAATCATGCCGCAGATTTGGCTCCGGAATCCCTGCTGTACCGGCAGTCAGTACGTTCAAGATATGTGACGAAGCAGGCACAATTACCGGCAGTGTGCCCCGTTCTTCCCTGTTTGAAATACAGACTCCGCAGGGTTTTATTGGTGCAGATCTTCTCCGTTTTTCGCGGAAAGCTTACGACTGCCGATATGAAGTTACAGATGATTCATCCATCATGGAATGGGCCGGGATTGAAGTCCATACAGTTGCCGGTTCTTCCGGAAATATGAAACTGACAACAATGGAGGATTATATGTCCGCCGAAAGAATGCTCAATGCTTCTTCTGCCTCTTTCCGGATTGGTATGGGATTTGATGTTCACCGGATTGTTGACAACCGGAAACTGGTTCTTTGCGGAGTGGAAATACCGTGGGAGTTTGGGCTTCTCGGTCACAGTGATGCGGATGTTGCCCTGCATGCCCTGATGGACGCGATGCTCGGAGCTGCTGCGCTGGGTGATATTGGCATGCATTTTCCGGATACAGATCCGCAGTATAAGGGAATCTCTTCTGTCATCCTGCTGAAAAAAACCGCTGAAATTCTTCAGCGGTCGGGATATACACTTGTAAATGCTGATATTACGATTGCGGCTCAGAAGCCAAAATTGATGCCGTATATTCCCGCAATGCGTGAATGTATTGCACGTTCTCTTGCGTGTGATCCGGACAGGATCAGTGTCAAGGCAACAACAACCGAATATCTTGGTTTTGAAGGCCGTATGGAAGGGATCTCTGCCCGGGCAGTCTGCCTGATCAGTAAAGCCTGACCGGTTTTCATTCCCCCGCTGACACAGGTGTTATTCGTACAATCGCATCGCCTGCATTCTTCAGCAGCCGTATTCCCGCGGCTGCTTTTTCCGTTTCTGACAGTTTTTCGAGTTCGATTGCATTTTCAGTATTGAACGGAACAAAAGGCCATGTGGCTGTGGTTTTGATTTCTCCGTCTGCTTTCAGTTCCAGTTCTCCCTGCTTCAGTTTCAGTCCGATTTCAAGCTTTGTGGCTGCGTTCGGGCCGTTTTTCCCGGAGTAATGCAGAACAAGCTCCGCATTCAGGTCTTCATATGGATCGATATCAGCATCTTCAACTCCTTCGGGAAGCGAAGACGTATCCCGGCGGAGTACCGCTGAATAAGTGTAGATTTCATGATTCCTTTCATTTTCGGAATCATATCGGATTTCAGATGTTTTCCTTATCTCCATGTTGATTGCGAGATTGGCTTCCTCGCTGTCTTTATCATTGCTGACCCGGATATATCTGGTATCGAACTGGTATTCGGCTCCCTCCAGGATCTTTTCAATTTTTTCAGGAAGAACCAGCTGGATGATTCCCTTTTTCCCCTGCAGAATCCAGCTTGTCTTTTCTCCGCTGGTTTTGATTTTCAGGATTTCATATCCGGTGATGTCGGGATTGACCGGAAGTATCATTTCTTTGCTGACGGTTTGTCCGAGCGCGGTCTTCATCCGGTTATACCGGATATCTCCGGTGATTGCAGATCCGGCCAGTGCTTCCATATAATAATATCCAAGGTTCGGATTCAGATACACAGCTTTTTGTTCATCGGTCATAATCTGGCTGAAAAAGCCATCCATTTCCGGATCTGCCGCTGCTGTTGTAATCAGTTCAGCAATTTCTTTGCTTACCTCTTCTGCGGGCACAACGCAGGTCAGTTTCATCAGTATGGAACCGTCCTCATTGCGGATCTGTTCTGGAATTTCCTGGAATCCGTCAATCCATTTCTCAAGCATTTTGCTGTACTTTTCAATTGCAGCATCCTGTTTCTGCCTGGAAGCGTCATTCATGCTGATCAGCGAAAGAAATACGGAATTCAGGGAAGGGTTTTCTCCCTTTGCCATTCCCTCGGGCAGGATCATGGAAATCTCTTCCGGAAGATGGAATACTTCATTTGGAAGGAAATCACTCCGGAAAAACAGGGATTCTTCCCCGTGGTATAATTCTGATTTGTTAAACTGGCGGATTTCCTTTTTTCCTTCTTCATCCATTTCTGCCTGGTAAATAACGAGATGCCACTGATCTCCGTATGCATTACGGAGAATACTGTACTGTGCGTTCTGGACAGCATTGAGGAACGGGTGTTCCGCTGCATCTGCGTTTCCGGTGATAACAAGCTTTCCTTTTTCACCGTTGCCCTCATGCTGCATCTGCCGCTGGAGCTTTGTGGACAGTTTCATTTCATCGGCAAATGCCGATACAGCAGTAAACATCATCACCAGGCATAAAACCATTGTCAGGATTCGTTTCATGGCTTTTCTGTATCCTCCGGTTTCTCCGTCTTTTTGATCGTCTGCTTCCACCAGTTATCCGGGAGATCTGCAATAATATACTGCAGGTCTTCTTCCGGAATATCTGCAATCGCCCTCAGGAATACTCCGGCAGCTTTTAGGCGGATGTTCTGAATATCCTGTTCTGCGGAAACATACTTTCCTGCGGTTTCCCAGACAGGCGCTTCACATACTGCCCATGTGAAATCAGCACGAAAATGCTCTCTTTCTATTTTATTCAATTCATGCGCAATTTCAAGACTGCCGCGATATTCTTAACCTTCACCGCTAATAATATCGATTATATATTTACTGATATCGTTCAGCCCGGAAGAATTTTTCTTTATTTCCGCATTGCCGGAAATTTTCCCGTCAGCCGCGTCAAGGGACAATTCAAATCGAATCCTGCTTCTGATTCTGTTTCTGACTTCATCAGTATCGATGGTGCACCGGTATTCCTCTGCTCCTTCCGGTTGCTGCCTGTATTCCCGGTTCAGAGTAACATTATGTCGTTCAGTGCCTGTAACAGCAGGAGTTTTCAGCACCAGGACATCTTTATAATCATTCCCGTTTTTCAGGCATTTCCAGTCCACATCTGTATTTCGGATACTCCCGCCATTCAGTCCGGATTTTCCTGTATAGTTTACCTTCATCAGGTTTCCGTCCGCGTCACACAGAAGGGTCAGCCGCTGTTTTCCGTTCAGTACTGCTTTGGACAGTAAATCCCGAACATGTGTCATTTCCCCGTTGCCCAGATATTCAGTCATCTGTTCAGATGAAAGTACATCCTGGCCCAGTACCATGGCGTATCGTTTTACCGCTGTCCCGTATCCTTTATACTGAATACTGACTTTTGTTTCATTTGCACAATCCGGAAAAAGTTCCGGGAGGTCGCTGAAAAAGCGGTAAAACTCCGGAAGAAGTACCTGGAGTCTTGAATAATATTCGTTCATTTCATCATCCGGAACCAGGCCTGTCAGCATTCCGGAAAGATCATTTTCATTTTCACTGACATAAATACGGTCATCAAAGGAAAACCGGAATTCTAGGTTCCCGTTGTTATCACGGGTGATGCATTCAATCGCTGGTTTTCCATCGATATCGATCTCTTCATCCTGTATGTTTCCGTCTGAACGAACACGGAACGTCATGTGCTTCAGAAGATCGTTCAGCCATCCTGTGCGTGTTTCAGAAAACTGCGGAATGTTGATTGCCTCGACTTTGAATATAAGTTCAGTCGGCTTTGCAGCCGGAATCGTCAGTGTCATCAGCATATCATCTATTGTGCCGCCATATGCTGTAACCGGAAAGACAAGCAGGATCATCAGCAGGATTCCAAGCTTTTTTATTCGTTTCAATTTCATTCAGGTATCATCTCTCCCGGAACTATATGCATTTTCAGGCAGGCTAACTGTTTATTCCGTTGAAAAAAATATCAAGAATGCGTCCAGCTTCATCCGGATCATCGCACCGGTTGATTTTGGCACGGACAGCGGCTGCCCCGCGCAGGCCATGAATATACCATCCGATATGCTTGCGCATCTCACGCACAGCAATATGCTCCGGAAGATGGGACTGCATCTCAGCGTAGTGTTTACGGATCAAGTCCCGCCGTTCCTGCAGTGAAACAGGCTGGATGGTTTCGCCGTTCAGCAGCTGCCGGATTCCGCGGAATATCCACGGATTTCCCATTACGCCTCTCCCGATCATGATTCCGTCGGCACCGGATTCCTGCAGTCGTCTGACTGCATCTTCCGGTGTGAAGATATCCCCGTTTCCGATAACCGGAATTTTCACAGCCTGTTTTACCTGTGATATCATTTCCCAGTCAGCGGTTCCACTGTACTGCTGCTCTTTTGTGCGTCCATGGACTGTAATCTCCCGGATTCCCGCGTCTTCTGCCATTTTGGCATATTCCACGGCGCAGATATGTTGCGAATCCCATCCGATCCGCATCTTTACAGATACGGGGATGGATACTGCACGAACGGTCTTCTCCATCATTTTCCGTGCAATTTCCGGAGTGCGCAGCAATCCGCTGCCCTCACCCGATGAAGCGACTTTTCTGGCCGGACAGCCCATGTTCAGGTCAATGCCGTCGTAAATGCCCAGCGCTTCAATTCTCCTGGCGGCTTCTGATACCGTGTCCGGTTCCCTTCCGAAAAGCTGCAGAATCAGTTTTTTCTCTTCATCTCCGCGAATCATCAGTTCCTTTGTTGCCTGCTGGTTCGGAGCACAAAGATATCCCATGGCGCTGATCATTTCTGTATATCCGATTTCACATCCGAGTTGGCTGCAGATGCTTCTGAAAATAAAATCGGTAATCCCGCACATAGGTGCAAGCCGGATCTTATTCATAATTTGCTTCCCTTGGAAATACAGTGATACGTTCCGTCGTTTCAGGGTACAGATTAAGCGGTGCGAATACGGTTTCTTCCTTTCCGGATGGGAGCACCGGAATATCGGAAGGAATCCCGTCAGCCGCCGGCCATCTTGATATCCGCTTTACGGGAACAAATGGTTTGCCGTTTTTTACAAATGGTTTGCCGCAGACAGCATACCGGTATTCGCTGCCGGAAACATCCAGTGACATCAGCCGATTCCGCATGATGATACATATTCCCTGGTGTTGAGTATCTTCTGTATACAGTCGGTCTCCCTGGTGAAAAATGATTGTATCCAGGTTTTTCCATGACCGACGGATTCGAAGGTAACCGCCTCCGGACCGGATCATTTGATCTGTGTCAGCAGGTGTTTCCGTTCCGTTTCCGTTCTGTATGGATATAGCGGCAGTTTCTGTTTCAGAGCAGAATATGAGAAGATCCGTATCAAAAGAACCCTTGCAGCGTACATGAACAGCTTCTCCGTCACATGTCAGTACAGCTGGCTGTCCGCTGCCCGATACAAGATACCTGCCGGGCAGTAGGTAATTCAGCCTGGTTTCTTCCGGCCCGCTTGTTACTGCAAATTGCCATACCGCAGCAGCGGCACGGGCAAGCCTGCCCAGCGTATGGATTTCCTGGTCTTTCTCCGGTGAAGGATCAAAGCATAGAGTATGACCGTCTCCGTCCAGATGATTGACAAACCGGTATCCTGGTTGATCAGTATGGTTAAGGCAGTCAGCCAGTCCGTTATATACTATTCTGACAAGTTCATTTACTGCCCATGGTTCAGTTCCCGTCTGTATCTGGCTGATCATTGCTTCTGCCCAGGCGGCAGTCGCAGCCGGATGGATCCCCCGGTTTGCTCCACGGCCGGAAAGCAGTACATTGGCTGTTGTCCCTCCGCATACAGCGCCATGATGTTTTTGTATATACTCCCAGCCTTTTCGACCGGCTGAAAGTTCCTGTCCGTTTCCGCTGTATATGGCTGAATAGGCAGTATAACGCATTCCGTCCGCCAGAATTTCAGCATGATTGGTCAGGTACTGTGTGTTGAAAAAGTCAAGTTCCTTAAAGTCTTCCCTGGCGTAGAGTGCTTTCATTTCCTCAGCCGAATCCGGCAGATCAATCGCTGTGCGCTGCTGGAAATGATGCAGTACGGTGGTCCAGTCCATAGCGGCGCTTCTCAGGCGCGAGCAAAGGCGCAGAACAGCCTTCAGGCCGGTAATCCGGTAATACCGCACCAGGAATTCCATCAGGTCAGCGGGCTGTATCCGTACCCACCGTGATCCGGTAAACCCGTCCCAACCAGCTTCCAGCCAGCGGCACCATCTTGCCAGCCGCTTCAGGATTTCCTTCTCACCCGTATACTCAAACAGAGCAAGTGCAGCACGGGCTGCATATACCTGTTCTGCAGTCTTTACATCCGCAAAGCTTCCGTCTTCAGTATCCGAAAGAACGGCAGCAATTGCCTTTGCAGCCGGTTCGTCAGCGGGATGTTCACAGATCAGGCACGCAAGTGAAAATGAACCTTCCCAGACAATCGGAATGTTGCTGTATTCCTTAATTTTCCTGTAAAGAGAATGAAGCTCTCCTGCTTCAGTTCGGACAAACCCGCGGCTCAGTCCGCTCTGGACGGAGTTCATCAGGGGGTATCTGCTGTAAATCGGTTTCTGCGGCATATCGTTTCCTTTCTACCATTGGAAAAACCAACTTAATTATTATACAGGATTTGTGGATTGAACACAAGCAACGCTGTATTACAGATCCTTCTGCAGCTTGAATCCGGTCATCAGCGCGGTCGCGATTTCCCTTCCTGTATCATCGGTCACATTCACAATATAAACGCAGCTGGTCCTTCCGTCCTTCCTGCATTCTGCTCTTGCCGTCAGTTTTTTCCCTCTCGGCTGGTTCAGATAATTGATGCTGACCTGTTGGGCAACTGTCGGGTGATGAACGCTGGTGCTTGCGACTGCAAATGCGAAATCAATCAGCGTAAATATGGCGCCCCCCATAACACCTCCGTCAGCATTCCGGTGATGCTCTGTGATTTCAAAACTGCAGGCGGAATTTCCGTCCTTCAGTTCATCAATCCGGATTCCGCTTTCTGTTGCATAGAGGTCTCCGGAAAAAAAAGACCGGGCAGCATCGAGTGATTCAAAAATACCTGTACCGCTGGACATATGTTTCATTCCTTTCTATTCAAACTGGGACCGGTATAACCTGTAGTAAAACCCCCTTGCTTTCATGAGGCTTTCATGTGTCCCCTGCTCTGCAACATCCCCCTTGTCCAGAACGAGGATCGTATCGGCATTCTGGATTGTGGACAGTCTGTGGGCAATAACAAAGCATGTCTTTCCCTTCATCAGCATTCGCATGGCATGCTGGATTTCACGTTCTGTCGAGGTGTCCACATTGGATGTTGCTTCATCAAGAATCAGCATCGGGGCATCATACAGCATAGCCCGGGCAATTGTCAGAAGCTGTTTCTGCCCTTTTGAAATGTTGCCTCCGTCCTCACTGACAACTGTATTGTAGCCATTGGGCAGGCGCATGATGAAAGGATGAATATGCGCTGCTTTTGCGGCGGCGACAACCTCTTCCATTGTTGCGTTGTCTTTTCCGTAGGCGATATTGTCGAAGATGGTTCCGCGGAAAACCCAGGTATCCTGCAGAACCATGGCAAATGAACCACGCACGCTGCTGCGTGTACAGCCGCGTATATCATTCCCGTCTATTTTCACAGTCCCGGACTGAACATCATAAAAACGCATCAGAAGATTGATAATCGTTGTTTTGCCGGCGCCGGTCGGTCCGACAATTGCAATCAGCTTCCCGGCTTCCGCTTTCATACTCAGGTCATGGATGACGGGGACACCTTCAGTATAGCCGAATGCGACATGATCCAGCTCTACATTTCCTTTTATATTCTTCAGCTCAACAGCATCGTTCCGGTCCTTCAGTTCCTCTTTCTCATCCAGCAGCATGAATACGCGTTCCGCAGCTGCCAGCGCGGAAAACAGTTCATTGATAATATTCGCGATTTCATTGATCGGTCCTGAAAATTTACGGGAATATAATACGAAAGAAGAAATGGAACCAATCGTTATTCCGCCGCCCATATACAGCAGAGATCCGATCAGTGCAATCAGGGAAAGCGTTATGTTGTTGATGGTTCCCATGGTCGGCCCGATGGTGACTCCATAGTAATCAGCGGCATAGTATGCGTCCGCGGCGTCGGTGTTGATCCGTTCAAACCGTTTTTCGACTTCTTTTTCATACGCGTATGCCTGGATCGTTTTCTGCCCGCTCAGCATCTCTTCTACAAAGCCGTTCATGATTCCGTAGTTTTTGGACCGTTTCACAAAACGGGGCTGAGTGATCTTCCGCATTTTCGTGGTGTATACGATGGCGGCCGGAACGCTGAACAGCACGACGGCCGAAAGCGGAAGGGAAATGGTGATCATCATGATCACGGATCCGGCAACCGTCACGACACTGGTCAGAATTGACACGATATCCGTGGACATGCAGGTTGAAATCACGTCGATGTCGTAACTCACGCGGCTGATAATATCTCCGGCTTGGTTCCGGTCAAAGTAACCCACCGGAAGCTTCATCAGCTTGTCAAACACACTCTGCCGCATGTGCTTTGCTGCCCGTTTGGAAACATTCATCATGATAGCATGGATGGAGATTGTCAGCAGGGAGCTCAACACATAGCAGATCAGCATTCGGGACGCATAGTACCAAACACGTTCGAAATTGACTTTCCCGGGGCCGGCCGCGGCTTCGTTGATAGCGGAACCTGCGAGGTTCGGTCCCCAGAGGGATAGCAGGTTGGAGCATATGCATAGGGCGGCCACAAGCAGGATCAGCCACCGGAACGGCCCCAGTAATGTCAGCATCCGCCGCAGTGCACCGCGTGCGTCCTTCGGTTTTGTCATGATCGAATCACGCCGTGCCATCTCAATCCACCTCCCCCATCTGGGTTTCGTGGATTTCGCGGTATACGGCGCATTCACGGAGCAGCTCTTCATGGGTGCCGTATCCGATCATCCGGCCCTCGTCCAGCACGATAATCCGGTCCAGTGACATGATGGAGGAAATCCGCTGGGCGACAACGATTGTTGTGGCGCTGTTGTGGTTCTCACGGATCGCCCGGCGCAGCATGGCGTCTGTTTTGTAATCCAGGGCGGATGATGAATCATCCATTACCAGGATATCCGCATTGGCCGCCAGCGCGCGTGCGATAAGCAGGCGCTGCTTCTGCCCACCGGAGAAATTTGCTCCGTGGATGACGGCACGGTGGCTGGTTCCGTCATCGTATGCGTCCACAAATTCCAGAGCCATGGCGTCCCGCAGGGCTATGTTTACAGCGTCATCCTCTATATCCCGTCCGAAGATGATGTTTTCCCGGATTGTATCGGCGAATATCACATCATTCTGGAATACAGCCCCGAACAGCCGATGCAGTTCATCTGCCCGGTAGGTGCGTACATCCCTTCCGCCGATAAATACATGACCCTCCTGCGAATCATAGAAACGCATCATCAGGTTGATAATGCTGGTTTTCCCCGAGCCCGTCGCACCGATGATGCCGAGGGATCCGCCTCGCGGAATGGAAAAACTCACATCATCCAGGCATTTCTGCCGGGTGGATCCTGCGAATGCTTCTGCCCGGTTTCCGGTCGATCCCTTTTCACTGTCA
>JAEEGK010011014.1_pt1 | contig 20743 bp, 12 predicted proteins | sample 8958771 | NCBI WGS metagenome assembly JAEEGK01 (sample SAMN16246547, study PRJNA631951) | gut metagenome | biome: gut microbiome; feature: rumen; material: SC-attached | host: Bos | place: Iran: Karaj | collected 2018-10
ACAGACGCTTAGCCAACTGTATAGATTGCGCCGAATGCACCCCGAACCGTCGGGCCTCATAGCTTGCAGTCGACACCACGCCACGTTCCACGTCGTGCCCCACCGCTATCGGCTTGCCCTTCAGTTCCGGATTATCGCGCTGCTCTACAGCCGCGAAAAACTGGTCCATATCCACATGAATAATCTTCATTCCTACTCAGTTACCGTTGAATCTGTATCAACATTCTTAATCAGCTCGCTCACCATGCTACCTACGGCAAACACGATTACAAACATAATAAATGCACCTTCCATAACAATAATCATTTTTTAGTTCGACAATTAAGTTATCGGGTGCAAAATAAACCGGAGGGTGTCCCAAAAGTTGGGACACCTCTCTGAATTTTAATATCTTTTAAGCGTTTCCTCTATCATTTTACGTATTTTCACACGAATTTCCTGTGGTTCCAGCACTTCTATGCCATCGCTGTGGCGCAGCAGCTCGCCCAAAAAGTCGGATGTTGGTCGGATATCGAACGCAAAATCCGTATAATCGGGTGCCGATTCCAACTCTCGCTGCGAGTGGTGCAAGGGCAACGTGCGCAGATAGTTCGGCATCCACTTATGGGCTCGCACCACCACGTGTGCCATTGGCGTATTATCCGTCAGTACACCATAATATTCAGCAAAATACTCCTGCGGCGAGAAATTGGCGGGCATCTCAAAAGTCTCGTCGGTTATTTCCATCATCGTCATGCGATCCAGGGCGTATATACGCATCTGCTCCTCATCGTTAAGTGCCAACAAGTACCAGCGCTGGTGAAACAACTTCAAGGCATAGGGACAAACCAGCTTCTCGTACCCCTCAGCCTCAAACTTCTTATAGCCCATACGCAGGCGACGATTCGTGTGGATGGCTCGGATAATCACGTCGAGATATTCCTCGCCAGCAGGTGCATTTTCAAGCACCAATCTATCCTTCACAGCAGCGCTATCAGCCAGCACGCCATGCACAGTAAGCGTGGAGAACAGCCAACTTTCTACAGCACCATCGCTCAGAGCCTCCATGTTACTGATGTAGTACTTATACGTTTTCGGCTCGCAATCGATAATGATGCCAAACATAGCCAGGATGGAGTCGCGATGGCGGTTAAACGTCGAACGCTGCAACGGGTTGCCGTCGATTACGCCATCATCCATCCACTTCTGGTTCAGTTCGCCCAGGGTCAACTTATGATAGGCCCTAAGCGTATTAATAATCCAGATGTACTGGTAAAATATCTGAGCTGGTTTCATGCCTGCAAAGATACGAAAAAAGCCGAAAGCAAAAAAACTTTCGGCTCTATTTTTTAAGCATTTATGAATAACACTGGTCATGAAATAAAAAAGGCTCACCCTGAGCGCGCTGTTCTATGGGAAGCGGGGTGAGTTTGTTGAATTGATGATTACCGAAAGAGAGTAGCGCCGGCACCCTGTTTGACCAATGTGGGAACTTGACTGGCGGGCACTGCCGAATACTGATAAGGCACCGAAACAGTGGAGCCAACAGAGGATGGGATGCTGGTTGCTTCGGCTATATAGTTATCAGCCGCCCAGGTTACAGCCACAGCATCGTTCTGACTGTAATATTTGGCAACGCCCTTGTCGAAATAGTTACCCTCTATCAGGAATTCCGAGTTCTTACGTGGATTGATGCCATTGTAGGCCGTGGTGCTGCTAAAATAATTATTCAGCATATGAATCTTACCAACACGGGCCATAGGCATACGTCCTTGACAACCCACCCCCCACCAGTTTAAGGCGAAAGTGGTGTTCAGGAAACCTGTTGCTTCGTTGTCGTTGCTACCAATGAGATTGGAGTTCTGGTGCATATACGAACGATTGGTATAACTGAAGGTGCACCAACTAACAGTATGGAAGTCGGACGACTTCGTGATATCAAAGTTATCGTCTAATCCATCGGTAAACTCACAATGATCTACCCAACAATTCTTAGTGCCTGTGCATGAAAGAAGGTCGGTGCCGCCAACATCAACAGACCCAGGGCCAACGAATTTCAGATTGCGGACAATGATGTTCTGGCAGTTATTGAGGGTGAAAATGCCAGCCTGACGATAGTTTTCGCTTTTATCGCCTGTCATCTCAATCAGTATCTTACGTGTGTTGTATTCAGCCTGCTCTTTTACCTCAGTGCCGTTTACTAACACTCCTCCCCCATCGCTGGTACTCATGCTGGGCACACCAGCATCGTTCAAGGCTTTTTTCATTTCATCGGTCAAAGCCCACTGGGTGCAGAGACGGGCATTGTTGATGCCAAGCAGCGTCTTGCCCGAAACGGTTACTTTGATAGTAGATGACACGATAAAGTCGCCATTCGAGCCATCGAAGATAATCACTTTGTTCTTACTGTTCTTGATGGCGCTCTCGATAGCAGCCTTCATGTCCCGACCATCAGATGTCAATACAACCACACCTGTAGCACTTTCTGGTACAGGGTAGGAATAATAGCCGCCGCCCGTGATATGATAGGTTTGGGTAGCGTCGGTACGTGAAGACAGGGCGCAAAAGCCAAAGGGCAGGTCCTGTTGGTTCTGTTCTTCATTCTCAGTAGGTTCGTCGATGGCGCTGTCGGAAACGTTACCAGAAGCCGACGAACAAGCAGTCAATACATTTGCTGCCATGCAGCAGATTAGCATCGTAAATAGTTTCTTTCTCATTGTTTTAATATTATTACATCACACTATCCATCAGGTAAACGATGGCACAACAAATGGCAGCCACGGGAAAGAGTCCCAAACGGCGCCATGCTGCGATAATGCCTACAAGGAGGGCCACAATACCTGAGAGAGGCGAGATGGTGGTTTGTATCATACTGGGGAAGGTCATGACGGCCAGCGTGACATAAGGTACATAATACAGGAAACTGCGCACAAAGCGGTTGTTTATTTCGCCTTTGATGAGCAACATGGGCACCACACGGATCAGGTTGGTGGTGATGATGGCCAGCAGGATGCAGATGATGATACTACGATTATCCATAAGCCTCCTCCTTGACATCAACAGGTTTCAACCAGGCTGCAACAGCCGAGATAAGGATGGTGAGCACGATGGTGCGGGTGCCGCTACTCCAGCCACTCACTACAGGAGCTACAGCGCAGAGACCACTGAGCAAAAAACTGGCCACCACCGCATAAAGCACATTACGATCGGCACGCGCAGGGGGCATGATAATGGCCAGGAACATGCCGTAAAGGGCCACACTCAAGGCGGCTACGATGTTAGCGGGCAGCATGCCGCCAGCCACAATGCCAGCCGCACAGCCCGACGCCCAGAACAGCGTAGAGATAAGGGCTGCGGAATAGGTGTAAGCGGGCGGGCAGTAAGGTTGACGGGCGATGGAGATGCCGAAAATCTCGTCGGTTACGCAGCTGGCCATCAGCACACGATGCAGCCACGAGGTGCCAGGGGCGATTCTCTGTGAGAGTGCGGCACTCATCAACATATATCGCAGATTAACCACCAAACACATGGCTACAATCTCAGCATAGGCGGCCTGGGCAGCCACCAACGTATAAACACCATACTCGCCAGCAGAGGCACGGGTAAAGAAACTACTAACAAAGCCGATAACAGCCGACAAGCCTGCCTGCTTGGCAATGATGCCCAGCGAGAAAGCAACGGCAAAATAGCCTAAGGCTATGGGGATGCCGTCGCGAAAGCCTTGCATGATTTCTTTACGACGCATAACAGTTTCGGGGTGCAAAAATACGCTTTTAGATCCAAACTACCAAACAAAATGGTGATAATAGTGCGCCAAAAGCCAATTTTTTAGTAACTTTGCACCCAAAATTTGAGCATATGAAAGTTAAGATTGAAACTACATTGGGCGACATCACCGTTCGCCTGTACGACGAGACTCCTATCCACCGCGACAACTTTGTAAAGCTGGTAAAGGAAGGGTATTATGATGGCACCTTGTTCCATCGCGTGATTAAGGACTTTATGATTCAGGGCGGCGATCCCGACTCGAAGGGAGCTCCTGCCGGCAAGATGCTGGGCGTGGGCGGTCCTGACTACACTCTGGAGGCTGAGATTAAGGACAACCTGTACCACAAGCGTGGCGCGCTGGCTGCAGCACGACAGGGCGACGAGGTTAACCCCGAGCGCCGTAGCAGCGGCTCGCAGTTCTACATTGTATGGGGACAGGTGTATAAGGAGAATCAGCTGAACCAGCTGGGTAAGCAGATACGTATGCAGAAGGTGCAGGATGCGTTTAACGACCTGGCCAAAGCCCGTCGCGAAGAAATTATGCAGATGCGCCGCGAGCGCAACCGTGCAGGATTGCAGGAGCTGCAGGACCAGCTGATAGCCGAAGCTGAGAACAAGGTAGGCAAGCAGGGACTGACCGACGAGCAGATGAAGCTGTACTCTACCGTTGGCGGTACACCCCATCTTGACGGACAGTACACCGTGTTTGGCGAGGTTGAGGAAGGACTTGACGTGGTAGAGCAGATTCAGAACACAGTTACAGGCCGTGCCGATCGCCCTACCAACGATATCGACATGCGCATGACCATCATTGATTAATGATGACATGACATAAATTAAGGAGGGCCTGACGTAAGAATCAGGCCCTCCGACATTTTTGACTAAAACTTTAACCAACTAAATCCTATCACAAACCAATTGTATTAAAACTAATAGTACAAAAACGTTTTGAATTTTACTCATATCGTCTAGAGTTTCTGTTATCATTTAACTACCAGGAATAAGTTCAACCTTGGTAATGGTGAAGCCTACACCCTGGAAACGCAAACCGATAGATTTCAGTTCGTCGACAGCCGAAGCTGGAACAGGAGCCTCAAAATAGTCGTCGGTATCAACCTTATTGCTCTGGATATCAGTCCAGTCGCTCCAATCATCATGCTTATAGATGGGGTTATAATCGCCAGTTTTATCCTTGATGTAAACACGAATAATATCGCCCTCTTGCACATCGGCAAACTGATCGGCGCCAATTACAAAGCTTACGCTCCAGCCATCGAATACGGTTTCGGTATCCCAGATAGTTGCGGTTGTACGTGCTCCACCACCGCCACCAGTAGGACGAGCATACATGGTAAGTTCGACCTTGGTAATAGTGAATCCTACACCCTGGAATCGCAGTCCCTTAGTCTGCAACTCATCGATAATAGCTGCAGATACAGTAGACTCGAAGTAGCCATCGCCATCAACTTTGATGCTCTGCAGCTCAGTCCAGTCGCTCCAGTCATCATGCTTGAAGATTGGGTTGTAGTCGCCACCCTTATCCTTAATATAAACGCGGATGAGGTCGCCCTCCTGGAGATCGGCAAACTGCTCAGGACCAATAAGGAAGCTTACACTCCAGCCATCGAATACTGTCTCGGTATCCCAGATAGTAGAAACGATATCGGCAACGCCTCCACCAGGAATCCACACATTCTGAATCAGGGTAACCTTGGTGATTGTGAATCCTACACCCTGGAATCGCAGACCCTTAGTCTGCAGCTCCTCGATAATAGCAGCAGTAACAGTCGACTCGAAGTAGCCATCGCCCTCAACCTTAATGCTCTGCAATTCATTCCAATCGCTCCAGTCATCGTGCTTGAAGATTGGGTTGTAGTCGCCGCCCTTATCCTTAATATAAACGCGGATGATATCACCCTCCTGAACATTGGCGAACTGCTCTGGACCGATAAGGAAGCTTACGCTCCAGCCATCGAATACAGTCTCGGTATCCCAGATTGTGTTCTCCTGAGTCTCCCAATGGCCACCACCGGTATTTGGCTCATAAGCAAACTCTGGCATGGTAAAGCTCTGTCCGTCGTAGGTATAAACTTTACCAGCGAAAGTGCCCTTATAGATGTTTTTAAGCGGCACGCGGAACGCCAGGTTATCAGTACCTTTGCGATAAAAGTCGTTATGGTCGATGAACTGTGTGTTGCCGTCGGCATCCAGCAGTTCGAGACCATTAATAAACTCAAGATCGGTACCAAATATGGTAATCAGTTCGCCGCCTTCGGCCTTCTCACCTTCCTGCTTTGAATAGCCAGAAATCTTGGTATGGCCAAGCGTAAGTGGCAGAGTGGATTCGGCCTCATCGTCGGCTGTACGTACCTTTATCGTACCACCATCCGAAGCGATACCAGCAGGCGCATTAACACGAATCATCTCGTTACTTACAATCTCAAAATCGGTTACTTTGGTGCCGCCAGGGAATTCAATCTCTTTTACGCCATCGAAACCAGAACCATTGATGGTCATCGGTTGGTTAGCAACTACCTTTGTGGGGAAGAAGGTTTTAATGCCCAAGCCCAAGTTAGCCGAACCATTATCGTCGTCTTCAGAGCAAGCTGCGAATGTGGCACCCATGAGAACCACCGCCAGCAGCGCGCCTAAATAATTGAATAAATGTTTCATAATTCTTTTATTTTCAAATTCTTCAAAACTTTGATTCATTACCATCCAGGATTCTGAGTAAGATTAGGATTCTTTTTCAGTTCCGACTGTGGAATAGGATAGAAATTAAACTTCTCGTCCCACTGGCGATTAACAACAGAACGCGAAAGCTGCAGATTGCTGCTGATGCTGGCCACTTGGATGTTTTTGAAGTACTGAGCACCCTTTTTCCAACGGCGCACATCCCAGAAGCGATGGTTCTCGAATGCCAGTTCAACCAGGCGCTCGCGCTCGTAGCGCACCACCCATGCATCGCCATCTTCCTTGAATTTTGGCATACCGATGTCGGCACGTGTACGCAACACGTTGACAGCATCGTTGGCTGTCATGCCAAAGGTATCATCGTTGGCACTACCTGTTGCATTAAACGCAGCTTCGGCAAAATCGAGATAGAACTCGCCCAAACGGAACACAATCCAAGTATGGCGGGTACGTGTCTGGTTGTCGGCTGTGGTAACACACGAACCATCAACAAACTTCCGCAGATAGTAGCTAGTTGGGGTTGCACCATACTTAGGTGCTGCATTAAATCCGCCACTGAAGGTTTCGATAGCCTTCTTCTGTGCACCGTTAGTGGGCCACTGGTCGCCATTCTTTACTACGGTAAGTGCAAAGCGTGGATCAAGGCCATCGTATGGATCAACCGCATTCAAGTCAATAGAGCCAGGATAGCGATCGCCAAAGGTCTGACCGTTGCTCTGATACTCATACTGATCGATCAGACTCTGACTTGGGCAGTTGCCCGAAGCACCATTTTCGATACCAACAGGATAATTGGCCATCTCGAAGGCGTTACTCTCGCCGCGACCTACACCAAAGATGATTTCGGTATTGAAGAAGGCATCCTGCCCCCACAAAGCACCATACTTACTCAGGTTCAGGCCCCATGCCGACGCATTGTCGATAATGTACTTGCTGGCCTGGGCAGCTTTGGCCCATTTGGTCTTATCACCAGTTGGATTGTGCAGAGGCGAGGCGGCATAAAGTAGTGTGCGGGCCTTGAGTGCAAATGCAGCCACACGTGTGGCACGTCCAATCTCGGAAGCAACCTCGGTTAAGTACGAAACAGGCAGATAAGGTGCCACAGCATCGCATTCATCAACGATAAACTTCACAATCTGGTCGGCAGGCGTACGCTTAATGTTGTTAGCCTGTGCATTTGTAAGCGTTGTGGTTACCAGGGGCACATCGCCATAAGCTTTAAACAGTTCGAAGTAGAAGTAAGCTCTCAGGAATCGCAACTCATAGGGGAACAACTCCATCTGGGCTATCCAACTTTGATAGTCGTTGTTATACTGCCAATCGGAAATATCGGTTTTATCTATCTTTTCCAGATAGGTATTGATTTCGGCAATAGCAGTATAAGCCTTGGTCCAAGTATTCGAATATGGATTGGCCGGGCTCCAACCACCGTTAACATAGTTATTTACAGCACCTGTTTCGAGAGCATACTGGGCCTCATCGGTGGCACTGGCAAGGAAATAGGCACTGTTTGATTCGAACTCATTATTATATATCTGAGCATAAACATCCCAAACCATGCCCTTGATACCTTGCGCAAAATAATTGTAGGTCCACTCCTCGTCGCGTCCGGTCTCCTCGGTATAATCCAAATTGGCACACGAAATACCGAGCACACTAAGCAGACTGAGGACACAGAGCTTACCAAAATATTGTTTTATCTTCATTGTCTTCATATTCTTAAATGCTTAATTATCAATTAGAATGTAACGTTAAGACCAATATTAACACTCTTCATCACAGGATAACCTGTGTTGAGGTTCTCGGCATCCATAGCGTCGATATTGTCGAACGACAACAAGTTCTGACCCTGAACGAAAATACGGGCACCTGTAATCTTGAGTGGCTCGATTACCTTGGCCGGCAATTTGTAGTAGAGTTCGCAGTCGCGCATCTTAAGCCAACTTACGTTACGATACCAAATGGTAGAGTTCTGGGCATTGTTGGCCACATTCTCGGTTGACAAACGCGGATAGAGTGCATTAGCACCAGCTACGTCGTAACAGTTATCGTAATACTCCTTAGAGATGTTACGAAGTGTGGGGTTATCGGCAGTTGCAGAAAGAACACCCCAAACACCATCTACATAAAGCAGATTTTTTACCTGATGGGCAGCACCCTGGAAGGTGGCATTGATACCAAAGCCCTTATACTCAGCACCCAGACTGAATGCATAGTTAAGTGCTGGGAAAGCATTGCCGTAATCCTGAGCCACAAAGTCGTTCTCGTTAATCACGTCGTCGCCATTCACATCCTTATACTTGATGTCGCCCACTTTAACCTGTCCGAACTGCTGAACAGGGCTAGCATCGATCTCGGCCTGATTCTGGAAGAAACCGATAGCAACCAATCCGCGCTCATCGTCGGCAGGGCCCTTCACCCTCGAGAGGTTTGGATAAGCCGGTGTCTCGATCCACTCCAGCACCTCGTTCTTTACAGTTGAGAACGATGCACCTGCATTCAGGTTCAAACCGTTGCTAAAGGTCTTGGCATAACGCAATCCAAGCTCAATGCCATAGCTGGCAATACGCCCCTTATCATCGTACGACGACTGGATACCAACCACATCCGAATTAAGTGAAGCGGCACTAACCAGAATGTTACGACGCTGCTGATAGAAAGCATCGAATGTTACATCGAGTTGGTTAAACAGGTGCAAGTCGGCACCGATGTTTGCCTTGTAGGCAGTTTCCTGAGTAAAGTCGCTGGTTGGGAAACGTGTCTGGAACGAACCGGCCGAACTTGTAAAGTTGGTGCCGTACCAGTAGTTACCATGCGACCATCCCCACTGCTCAAGCCACAGGCCAGCTGCAGGCACATAGTCGGTGTGCTGAATACCACCTGAGAGACGAACCTTACCAAAGTTAAGGAAGCTGCTCTCCTGATTGTTGGCAAAGATGTAACCCAAACCTAATGTTGGCGAGAATGCCCACTTGGCAGGATAGCTGCGGTTTGAACCGTTAGCTGCAAGTACTACGTCGGCCATGAAGCGGTTAGCATGATCGTAGTGCATGGCCAACTGCCAGTTGGCGCGATACCAGGTGTTGTTTCGGTTATCGCGAATCTCGCTCTTCATATTATAGTTGGCATTGGCAGCGATATTATCACCATTGTTAAGCTGTGTAACATACTTGAATCCTGCGTTAAAGGTTGCAATACGCCACTGCGAGTCAACCCAGTTGTTAAACTGCAGTTTATCCTCGATAGTACCCATCACATGCTCGCTGCCATCAGCCTCGTGCCAGCCGTACTGATAACCCTTTGTACGATTCTCGATCGTGTTAGAAGAGTTGTCGTACGAGGCACCAACATAGAACTTCAGCCCCTTAGTAATAAAGTCGAGATCCTGCTCAAGGGTCATGTTTGCCCAAATCTGGCGCTGGTGCGTTTTCATAAATCCAGCTCCCTGCGACTTGGCCAGCAGGTTATAATCACCAAAGGTCTGGCTTCCACCCCACACACCACTCTGGGTACGGATGGGGAATGCCAGTGCAGGCACCTTATACAAGTGCCACCAGGCATCGCTAGAGTTGAGGTTTGGCACACCATTAGTCTCCATCAGGATACCCAACAGGTTGGCACTTACGCGGGTGGTTGCGCTGACCTCGAAATCAACATTTGCACGGATATTAGCCTTTGAATACTTGAGCTGTGAATTAAAATCGCCCTGATTGGGATTCTTATAGAGTCCGCGAGCATCGGTATAATCAAGATGGGCATAATACTGCACCTTCTCTGTACCACCGAAGAACGACAAATATGCGTTCGACTCATGAGCCGTTTTCTTGAACGTCTCATCCTTCCAATTCACATTAGGATAAATCAGCGGACTGCTACCATCCTGGAACTTCTGCAGTTCAGAATCCGAATAAGCGGGTGACAAACCATCGTTGACACGAGCCGTATTCAAGGCACGACCATAATTGTAGGCATCGAGCATATCGGCCGACTGAGGGTCGAACTGGATTTTGTGCGAAACACCTGCTTTGAAATGGTATTTTCCGTCCTTATTACCATGTTTGGTTTTTACATAAAGCACACCATTAATAGCCTCGTGACCGTAAAGCGCTACAGCTGCGGCATCCTTCAGCACCGTTACACTCTCAACCTCCTCAACTGTCAAGCGGTCGATAGGACGCTCAACACCGTCAACAAGTATCAAGATGTCTCTTTCGCCTGTGGTTTGGACGCCACGGATATTAAACGTAGCACCACGACCTTCTTCGCCTTTAAAACCAGTGTTCTGATAAGCATTCAATCCGAGAATCTTACCATACAAGGCATCTGCTAAGCTGATGGCTGATGTACGGCGCAATTCTTCAGCGGTAATAGTGGTGACTGCAGCGGTAGTAAGAAGCTCTGACTGCTGTACACCATAGCCTAAATCTACCTTTTGCGAAGCCTTATCACTAAGCTTCAACTGGGCATTCATCGCCATAGGAACGCTGCAGAGCCCCGCCAAGGTATATATAAATATATTCTTAATTTTCATAATCTTCAAATTTTCATTTTTCAATTCTTCAATTTTTCGATACTTAAAGAATTACCAACCAGGATTCTGAGTAAGTCCATATCCCTTTTGAATCTCACGGCGAGATACAGGATCAAGATACCACTTGTTGGTCCAATAACCAGGATCCCACCAGCGGCGATGGCCTATTGCAATTTCGGGCTTCTCGTATTCGAACTTAGGCCATGGGGTAGATTTATCCCACTTGGTATCGGCTTCCATACGGTTACCATTTGAGTCGAGACGGTAAATACGAATCTCGTGAAGCGGCTTGGTAAACAGGTCCTGACGCATGCGGCGAACCATATCGTACAAACGGTCGCCACACTCGGCACCAATCTCACAGTTACGCTCACGCAATATCTCATTAATCAGGTTATCCTTATTGCTGGTAAGATTCAGCTCGGGGTTCATCGTCTCAAGGCGGCCCAGTCCTACGCGGCTGCGTACTACATGCAGGTCGTCGAGTGCGCCCTTCAGGTCACCAGTCTCAGCCTTAGCCTCGGCACGGATAAGATACAACTCGGCCAAACGAATATAAGATACACCAATGTACTCATCATTCATCTTGTTCTGATCATAGTCGAGCATCCACTTAAACTTACCATAACCCGACTTAAAGTCGTCGCTATTGGTACGGTCCACATAGTTACCGTCGCCAGTATTAAATCTGTTGGCACCTTCCCAACAGTCGATATAGTCGTCGTTATGATAGCCACCAACAACAGCAGCTGGGAACGACTGGCGTGGTACTGTTACCGTTTCATACAAGCGAGGATCGCGCTCGGCAAAGATATCGATACCAGTAGGATTCTTACCGGCACCATAAATATCGGTATATGGGAAAACGCGACCATCGGCCATTCCGAAGCACTCTACCAACTCGGTGGTTGGTACAGCACCACCCTGGCGATAGCAGTCCATAGCAAATCCTGGCCATCCCCAACCCCAGCGATTATCACGAGAGCCATCAGGTAGAACGGCATCTGTAAGATACTGTGAAGGATGAACATCGAAGATTTTTTCGTGACGTGTAGAATTATTACGATAGCGGTATGCCTGACGGTAAGCCATACGGTAACCGCCTTCATCCTGTGTTGCAGGCTGTATCAGCTGGTAATAATCGCCATTAGCGGCATTATCGGCAAAGAACTCTTCACATGCCGACAAACAGCGGCTCCATAGTGTAGGATCTTTCTTGCCAAACCATACATGCAGCTCACTCTCCAAACCTGTAGGAGTTTTGCTATATGTCATATAAGGCTGATCGTTGTTAAACAAAGGTGATGCAGCAAACATCCATACCTTGGCGCGAAGTGCACGGGCTGCAGCACGTGTTAAGCGACCAGACCACTGACCTATATCTGCATCGGGAATATTCCAGATATAACCAGGCTCCTTGATAGCGCAATCAATCAGCGAGTCGATAAACTCAACAGTCTGAAAAGCAGTAGAGCGACCCTCGGTAAACTCTTCGCCAACAGGATAAGCCTTCTTTATCAGGCACAGACCACCAAAATTACGGAAAGCGTCGAAGTAGCGGCTGGCCATAATGGTATAAGCCTCGCCACGTAAACGACTCTTCTCGGCATCGGCCATATCGGGCACTCGCTCGATATTCTCAATCAACTGCCAGCACTTACGTACGGTTTCGTAAATGGATATACGACCACCTGCATCCGATGTAAGACCACCCTCGAATGTAGAATACGAGAACTTACCCTGATAGTTACCATTCTCGGTATCCTGAGCATCCTCGGTCAGTCCACCTGGATAATAACTCTGAATAGGTCCACCCCATCCGCAATAGCAATGATACGAGTCAGAAAGCACGTCGATAGGCGCACCATTCATCATATTTCCTGAGGTGTAGGTACAATACAGCTGTCCGTAGGCACTCCACAGGAAGTTGCGGGTATATTCAGCCTTCGAGAATACCGTATCGATATTTACATCTACACCTGGTGCTTTCTCCAGAAAAGCATTACCCACATTGATATCATCGACACAGGCCGAGAAGATACCAGTGGATATCCCCAGAGCCATCATGTAATTAAATATCTTTTTCATAATCTTCAATATTACAATTCATTAGAAGTTAACTTGTACACCAAAGTTATACACACGCGTCATAGGATAGCGTACACCATAATCAAGACCTGAACCAGGAGCCTCAGGGTCGTTACCCTTAAAGTCGGCAAATGTCAGCAGGTTCTGGCCCGATGCATAGAATCTTACGTAGTTAAGCAGTGGTAAGAACTTGGGCTTATTGATAGTATAACCAATCTCCACGTTCTTCAGGCGTACATACTTAGAGTCAACAACCCATGCACGCGAATTACGGGTGTTATGCACACGGTTGGTCATTGAGATACGTGGCAGGATGGCATCAGGATTATCCTCGGTCCAAGAATTGTCGGCTACCCACTGTGCTAAAGCAGAGGTGTTGGTTGAGCCGAACTGCGGACGGAAGTAGCCATCGAGTGTGCGACTTACATGGTCGGCACCTACCCACAGCATCGAGAAGTCGAGTCCCTTCCAGTTCAGACTCGCATTTACACTCCATGTAATCTCAGGGTTATCAGTATAGCCCAGAGGCTTCTGGTCGTTCTGGTCAATCACACCGTCGTCGTTCAGGTCAACGTAAACGGCATCACCATATTTCAGTTCAATCATTTGGTCAGGCATATCTACACCATAGGCCTCCTTATAACGGGCCTCGGTTCCTGGCTGATAGAACTCAAACAGATCGTAACCGAAGCGCTGTCCCACTGGCAGACCGATTCTGCTCAGATAGTCGTACATAGGTGGAACCTCGTACATATCAATTACCTTATTCTTTACGTAGGCAAAGCTTGGCGAAATCTGATAGCGCACATCACCAATATTATCGGCCCATTTCAGTGTAATCTCATAACCATGATTCTTTACACGACCATGGTTAACATAGCTGGCTACAAGACTTGTAATAGCAGGCAGTGTGCTGGCATTACTCTCAAGGATGTCCTTACGGTCCTCCCAGAAGAAGTCGAGATTCAAACTCAGGCGGTCGTTAATGAATGCAGCATCCAAACCAAGGTTTATCTTAGTAGCAGTCTCCCATGTTACATTGGGGTTACCAGCAGTTAACTCATATACACCCTTAAGCCATGTATTACCAGTTTGGCCAAAGTTTGCGCCACGCAAACGTGTATTACCTGTCATAGAGCCCTGATAGAACGTCCATGCACCTGGCAGATACAGGAAACGGTGACCATTGGTATTGTCGTTACCAACCTTACCCCACGAACCACGCAGTTTAAGGTAGCCAAAATACTTCTTCAGAGGTTCCCAGAATTTCTCGCTTGAAGGAATCCATCCTAACGAGAACGATGGGAATGTACCATAGCGTTTGCCCTCGGCAAAGTTCTCCGATCCGTTGTAACCGATATTAAAGTCGATCATATAACGGGTATCGTAATCGTAGGTTACACGTCCAACCAGTCCCACATAACCCTTTGGAATCGACTGGTAAATGCTACCATCAGAGTCCCATGGATAGTAAGTTTTGCTCTGGTTGTAAAGCAACAATGCACCTACGTTGTGCTTGCCAAACTTACGTGCGTAGTTTAAGCTGGCTTCGGCATACCAGTTACGGCTACCCCATTTTGCCTCGCTATAAGGTAATGGCCAAGTAATATTCTCCTTGCGCAGCACCTCCTGGCCATCAACAATCGTAGCCACATAAGTTACACCAGTACCAAATCCGTTCTGGCGGTTCTTACGCGCAGTATATTCTGTATTATATGAACCCTTAATTTTAAAGTCGAGACCGGGGGTGATAAAGCTCATGTCGAGCTTGTACTGCAAGTCGAGGTTAAGCACATTAGTACTTTCGTTCTGATAACCCAGATCATAGTAGTTCGACAAGGCATCACGATCGTACGGACCAACAAAGTTCTCATCAGCTACAATATGGCGACCCTGGTCGTCAACACCAATACCTGCGTAAGGTGTGGCACCCTGCAGGTAGCGGAATAAGAAACCTTCGCCCTGTCCCATCGTAGTACGGTTCTGAACGCGACCACCCAATGTAAGAGCCAACTGACTGTACTTTGATACGTTGATATCCAAGTTGGCACGATAGTTAAAGCGATTGTACTTAAAGGTCTCGTCCTTATTATTAGAGAAGGTCTTGAACAGCGAGTTCTGGTTCAGGAAACCAGTTGATACAAAGTATCTTACCTTTTCAGTACCACCATTCACGTTCACGTTTACCTGCTCCTGCCAAGCAGCATCGTTCATAATATAACCAATCCAGTCGGTGCTTGGGAAGGTAACAGGCATGTCGCCTGTACGGAAATGCTCCATCACATCCTGACTGAAACGGATACCAGCATCGGCATAAGGTGTGTAATCCTTAATGTTGGCAGTACCAGGCCACTGACTCATAGGCAGGGCATCGGTAATAGCCATATAGTTCCACATCTTACCATAGGTATAAGAATCAGCAAAATCTACGAATTTGGCAATCTGCTGTACGGCAGCACTAGCAGATACCGAAACCGAAGCCTTACCTGCAGTACCACGCTTGGTGGTAACCAGGATAACACCATTAGCACCACGTACACCAAATACGGCTGTGGCCGAAGCATCCTTCAGAATTGAGATGTCCTGAATCTCATTTGGGTCGAGTTGACCGAACGATCGCTCAACACCATCCACAAGTACCAGTGGCTCGGCGCTGTTCAGCGAACCGGTACCACGCACACGAATCACGGGTTCATCGGCACCAGGCATACCTGATGGCTGAACAACCGAGATACCTGGCAGCTTACCCTGTAGGGCATTACCCACGTTGGCAACCGGCGACTTAAGCAGTTCATCACCTCCTACGGCTGATACAGATCCGGTAATAGTTACCTTCTTCTGTTGTCCGTAGGCAATAACTACCACTTCCTCAAGGGTCTTGGTGTCTGGTTGCATTACTACGTTCATGTGGCCAGCCCTTGCCTTATGGCTCTGGGTAAGATAGCCCACGTACGAAAACTCGAGTGTTGCTCCCTGACTAACAGATGGAATACGGAAGTTACCATCAAAATCGGTGATGGCACCTGTTCCCTTGCCTTGAACAATAATAGAAACACCAATGAGCGGTTCTCCCGTCTCATCTTTTACTGTTCCTTCCACCGTCAGACTTTGGGCAAACACCTTAGCAGGCATAAGGCACAATAGTGCCAAGATACCTAATAGATAACATTTACTTTTCTTCATCTGGTTATTAGTTAAAAGAAAAAATTAATTTGTTAGTTAAATATATGATTCATACAATTTATAGCGTTGCAAAGATAAGTAATATGTGCTAGCGAATTATTTGTTTATGTATCCGATACTATCTCATTTGTATCTTGGATACATTTGGGGCGTCATTGGATACATTTGGGATAAAAATAGTTAAAAAAACCTATCGCACATCGATAAACTAGAATATTATTATTGCATATCGAACTTTTTTTAATACTTTTGCATCTACTAAACAAAATGAATATTACTTATGTTCCGATCCATAATCCTGACAATAAGCATGTTGTTTGCATGGCAAACGGCTCATGCAAGAGAATGGCTGTTCCATACGGTTGACGTAAAAGACGGACTGGCTGATAACTATGTACGCGATATAACAACCGACAGTGAAGGCTATATATGGCTATCAACCATTAACGGGTTGAGCCGCTATGATGGCTACCGATTCATGAATTTCCAACCACAGAAGTGGGGAGCCTGGTCGGGCGATGTGGATATGGTACGCGAAACTGCCGACAGCACCCTGTGGATGATTGCCTCGGGAATGATTTTTATCCTCGACCGCGACGAGCTGGCATGGCGAAACAACGGGCACAGTCAGCTACAGCGTATGGGCATTGAGGGCGAGAAAATCAGATTATTCTATGTTGACGACGAACGTAACCTCTGGGTTGTCTCCGAACGCGGACTATACCATTACAACTACGGCAACGAGCGATTAAGCCATATCGACTGCCGACGTATGTCGCCCATATTACACATCGCATCAAAAAACGGGGCAACACTCGTGGTTACCACCGACTATAAAATATATAAGGTGAGCGGCGATTATAACCGGCTTATCTATCTTACCCAGCACCCTCGCTATGCAGTTGACAGCCGCGACAGCCGCGCCATGATGGACAGCCGCATGAATCTGTGGATATATCACGGACATGAACCCATAGGCTCGCTGTGGAGCTATTCGTTGGATAGTGGCCAGTGGCAGCAGTCACAATTTCTGCTAAACCTGGGCAGCGGCGTTACCGTAAACGCCATAGCTGAGGACCGCGAGGGCCGCTTGTGGGTAGGCACCGGCAATCATGGTGTATATGTAATGGCTGGTCATGGGCAGGTTACACGTGTTAGTGCGTTCCGCCCCACCAGCAGCCACATTACCTGTCTTTACGTCGACCCCAACAACACTATTTGGGCTGGCTCGGCCAAACTGGGTGCTGCATATGCCGATTTAAACAGTCCGGAGTTTATCCACATATCTACCGACAACCACGAGGATGTAAGTGCCCTGATGGAGGATGCCCAAGGACAACTGTGGATAGGTTTTGATGGCGGCGGTATTATGAGGGGCAACACCAGTTACACGACCAAGCAAGGCCTACTACCATCCGATAACGTTACTGCCCTTATCAGCAATACGCAAGGCAACATTCTGGCAGGCACGTATGGTGGCGGCATTTCGCAGTTTAACGGACAGCGTTTTGTACGTCTGTTTCCCGAATACGATCGTCTGCGCTATGTAAAGGCCATTGCCACCGATCGTCATGGCGCACTTTGGGTAGCTACAGTAGATCAGGGCGTGGTACGTATTACGGCCGATAAAAAGATTACCAACTACACAGCTGGCAACTCAACATTACGTTCGGATGGCATACTGTGCCTTACCTACGACACAAAAACCGATCGCTTGTACATAGGCACATCGGTAGGTCTTGCAGCCTACGATTGCCAGCACAACTCGTTTGTTAACGACCGTTTGCTCGACAGTCTGCAGAATATTAATGCCACCACGCTCTTGGTTGATAACAAAGGAAGGCTGTGGATAGGCAGCCGCGATGGTTTATGGATAAAAGACAAGAAGCTTACGCACATCACCTCAGAACAAGGCTTAACCAACAATGTGGTGCGTACACTGGCAACTGCGGGTGGCACTATCTGGGCCAGTACCGACAACGGACTCACATCCATCAGCACCATCAACGGCGAGTATAAGTGCCGTCCATACTTCGATTCGGATGGTTTGCACAATATTATATTCTCAAATAATGCCGCTCTTACTACCAGAGGTGGCAACGTACTGTTGGGCAGTCTTACTGGCTACATCAACATTCCAGCCAACTCAAACCAGATGTTTAGCCACAATTCCTATTCGCCGCCCCTACCCCATGTCATGTTTACCGAGTTCCGTATTAACGGCAATCCTGTGGTAAAATCACCCCACAACCTTACCATCGACTATGGCGAGCGTCTAGGTGTATCCATATCCTTGATGGTGCCCGTACTTAGCCATAAGGCACGCTATCTGTACCGCTTTAAGGGCGACAAGGAATGGATGCGTGCGCCCAGCAACATGCTGTATTTTGCATCACTCATACCTGGCACACATGTGCTACAGGTAAAAGCCGAACTGCCTGGCATGGCTGTTACCGAGGTGAGCGAACTTACCTTTAAGGTTCTACCACCCGTTTGGCTATCACAACCACTTATACTGTGCTATCTGCTATTCTTGATAGTTGCCATCTATCTGGCATGGCGCGCCATGCGTCGTCGTCAAAAGCGCGAACTAGCCATAAAACAGATGGAACTGAATCACAAGAAGTACGAGATGGAGGAACAGAAAATCAGCTTCTTTACCAACATCAGCCACGATATTAAAACGCCGCTCACCATGGTAATGGCACCACTCGAGAAGATTCGCGACGCCAGTCTACCAGCCGCTGTACGAACAGAAATTGATGTGGCGTGGCAAAATGCCCACCAGCTCTACGATTTAGTACTCGAACTACTCGACTTCCGCCGACTTGACGAGGGTAAGGAGAAACTCAAGCTCAGTCATGGCGAACTGGTAAACTTTGTGCGCCAAACTGTTCATGGTTTCGACTATTATGCCGCCCGCAAACAAATAAAGATAGAGTTACAACTGCCCGACAACCCCATCGAGATGGCATTCGACGAGAATAAGATGCGCCGCATTATCACCAACCTGCTGTCGAATGCCTGCAAGTATAATGTCGAGGGCGGCAGCATTGTTATCAGTCTGACTCGAAACGGCAGTCAGATTACACTTAATGTGGCCGATACTGGTATCGGTATCAAGAACAAACGCAGCATTTTCAACCGTTTTGTACAGGAAACGCACGGACAAGAGCAAGAGGGCAGCGGGTTGGGACTACACATTGTACGCATGTATGTAGAGATGATGGGCGGCAGCATCCAGGTGGCCGACAACAAACCCGTTGGCACCATATTTACCATCAAGCTGCCATACACCGAGTCCACAGCTTCAAGCACCAGCCAGAACGAGGATTTTCCTGCTGTATCTACCATCCCCACCCCACAAGCTGTAAGCGTATCTCCCAAACAACTCACCATTCTGGTAGTTGAGGACAATTCGGATGCACGCCTGTTTCTACAGCGCAGTTTGAGCGACGAGTACCAAGTGCTTTTAGCAGCCAACGGCAAGGAGGCATTAGAACAGCTGGCCAAGAACGATAGTGTTAGCATGATTATAAGCGATGTGATGATGCCTGTAATGGATGGTATGGAACTGGTACAACACATACGCAAAAACATCCGTTATTCGCACATACCCGTTATCCTACTCACAGCCAAGAGCAGCGAGGAGGATATCGTAGCAGGACTGCAGGAAGGCGTGGCCGACTATCTTACCAAGCCTTTCAGTCTTAATGTGCTAAAGTTACGTATCAGCAAGATTCTTGAGTGGACACAGCATGTACACCAGCAGGTGGCTACGGGTATCGACATCACCCCAAGCGAGATTACCGTCAGCTCGCTCGACGAGGAGCTTATCAGTCATGTTTTGACAGAGGTAGAGGCCAATATCAGCAATCCGGCCTACTCGGTAGTACAGCTTAGTAGCAATCTGGGCATGACACGCGGCACACTCTACAAAAAACTAATGGCCATCGTGGGCAAGTCGCCAATAGAGTTTATCCGAACCATCCGCATCAAGCGTGGCAAGAGCCTCCTGGACCAGGGGCGCACCAATATTTCTGAGGTAGCCAACATGGTGGGACTCTCGCCAAAAATGTTTGCTCAATACTTCCGTGATACCTACGGCACCTCACCCAGCGATTACCTGAAACACCAATAGGTGATGATTAATCTTTGAGCGAATAGGTAATGGTGGTTACCACGCGCAGTTTCTTGATGTAGGGTGTGTTCTGATCGCGATCCTCGATCTCAAACTGCCCCTGACCGGCTGTCTGAATCTGTCCCAACTCGCTATTGCTGGCCTCGGCAAACTGCACAGCGGTTTTCTGAGCATTCTTAATAGCTTCGGCCATCATCTCAGGCTTCATCTGCTGGAACGAGGCATACTCGTACTGCGGATTGCTGTTCTCGATAGCCACACCCTGCTTCAGTAGTTCGGCCTGTTTAAAGATGGCCTTGTTAACCTCGGTTACCTTGTTGGTGGCCACAGTAATAGTGGTGTTAACAATGTAGCGGAAG
>JAEEGK010011017.1_pt1 | contig 20741 bp, 14 predicted proteins | sample 8958771 | NCBI WGS metagenome assembly JAEEGK01 (sample SAMN16246547, study PRJNA631951) | gut metagenome | biome: gut microbiome; feature: rumen; material: SC-attached | host: Bos | place: Iran: Karaj | collected 2018-10
TGCAGAAAATAAACCTGTTCTTCTTTGTTTAGGAATTTTAGATAAAATATATGAAATTTCTACTTCAAAACCCATATCTAACATTTTATCAGCTTCATCTAAAATAAAAATTTGTAAATCATGAAAATTAATATTAATTTTTTTATCTATATCAATTAATCTACCTGGAGTTGCAATAATTATATTTGGTATTTCATTATTATATTTTTCAATATCATTTTCTACTTTTTTACCTCCAATTAATAATAGATAATTAAATTTGTATTTAATATTATTTACAAAATTTAAAATATCTTTTAAAATTTGTTCCGAAAGTTCTCTTGCTGGAAGAAGTATTAATGCTAATGTTTGATTTTTATATTCTGGATTTTCTTTCGAATAATTTATTAATCTTTGAAATAATGGAATTATATATGATAATGTTTTACCAGAACCTGTGACTGATTTTACAATTACATCTTCATTTTTTAAAAACTCATTTATTACTATATATTGTACTTTTGTTATTGTTTCAAATTTATATATATTATTTATAACTTTTGGTATTTCTTCATCTAATTTAAATTTTTCTGATAATATATTCCACATTTAATAGAAAAAAAATTAAATTTTGGATTATTTTTAAATAATATATTAATTAAACAAATAAAAGTTATTTTTATTGATTTAATATAATTTTAAAGTTTCAGTATGAGTAATGTCGAAAATGATAGTTTTGATGATGATGATATTATTGATTATGAAAATGAATCAGATAATAATACAGAAAATGAAAATGAAATTAAAGAAAAAAATAATATAGTTCAAACTTTAAAAAATGAAAAAGATACTTTACCAACTAATTATGATACAAATAATTCAATAAAAAATAAAACAAAATCACAAAAAATTTTTAATTCAAAATCAAAAAAGAAAGAAATAGGAAAAGGAAAAATAGTAAAAAAAAATTTAAATGAAAAATTTAGACCTTCATCAAATAGTCCAAATACAAGAACTACACAAAAATCTGTTTTTACAAGATTATCAGAACAAATGTTTGAAAAATTATTAAAAAATAAAGGTATGGAAAATGTATATAATTATGAATCATTTACAAATGAAAATTTTTTAACTAATTATTCAAACAAATTTGATGCAAAAAATAAAAAATTAAGAAAAGACTTTCTTTCAAGAAATGTTAAAGAAGTTGAAAGAAAAAAATTATTAAATAATAATAATATGACTAATTCAAATAAAAATCAAATATCTACAGAACCAAAAAAAAAAGAAGTAATGAATAAAACACAATTAGATTCTTTTTTAGAAAAACAAAAAAATTATAATGATAAAAAGAAACAAGATATAGAATCATTAAAGAAAAAAATAGAAACAGAAAGAACATCAAAAATAAGAAATATACCTTTAACAAATTCAAATTCAAATAAAATTATTCTTTTAAAATCAGCTAATTATAATAGTAATAAAGATACTTTTACAAGATTATATGATGGTTATACAAAAAATGAACAAAAAAATTTGGTAAATACTAAACCAAGATCACCTTCAAATAATCAAAAACAAATAAGTAAAATATTTAATAAATTATATGATGATTCAAAAATGTATAAATCTAAATTAGAAGAAAAAAGAAAAGTAATTTATAAAAATGAATATAAATTGATTGTTAATCCTAATAGTAATGATATGATTGGACAACAATTATTAAAAAAATATGAATCAGAAATTAATAATTATTTTAATAAAAAAGCTGAAGATAATTTTAAATTAAATTTTAATGAATATTTATTATTACTTGGTAAAATTGGATTTACAATAAAAGATTATTCAAATTTAGCAGATTTTACAAATGAAATTGAAAAAGAATTTCAACTTTCAAAAGAAGGATGGAAAATTTTAACAGAGTCAAAAAAATTTGAACAAGAAAAAAATATAGATTCACATAAATTTTTATTATTTCTTTTATCAGTTTTAAGATTATATAATGGAGATAATAATACTCAATTAATGAAAAAAAACTTTCAATTTATAAATAAAGATATTGATATTAAACCAAAAATAACAGATAAAATAAAAATAGATTTTAGATTATTTTCAGATAATTTTATAAATAGTTTAATTAAAAGAGAAAAAATTTCAAGATCAACAATGAGTATAATAGAAAATAAAGAAAAAGATTTAACATTTAAACCAAAAATAAATCATCAATCTTTTTATGAAAATAATAGTGAAAAACATACAAGTATAGTAAAAAATTATGATTTATTTAGACAAAAAAGAGAAAAATATTTAGAAAATGAGAGAAAAAAAGAAGAAAAAGAAGAAATGAAAGAATGTACATTTTTCCCAAATAATCAAAATTTACAAAAAAATAGATCAGTTTCAGGAGGATTTTCAGAAAGATTATATATGAAAAGAAAAAAAAATAATGAAAATACAAAAAGTATGAAAGAGAATGAAGAAGTAATTAAAAATGTTTTTTCACCTAATTTAACTCCTTATAATAGTAAAATGTTTGAACATAATCCTTTAATAAATGATAAATCTTTAACTAAAAAATATGAAGAATTAGAAAATAATAGAAAACAAAAAAAAATAACTAAATATTTAGTTTCAAAAGGAATAAGTAATTCAATTAAAAATAGAAATGATGATGATTTATTAAGAGAAATTGAAATAAATGAAGATTCTACTAGAAGTTTTAAATTTGATAATGAATATGGTAATTATAAAAATACTTTTAATAAATTTGAAAAAAAAAATTTGGATAATCAAAAAAGAAAAGTTAGATATATATTTGAAATTAATATTGATAATAAACAAAAGAAATTAATTTTACATAAAACTGATAATATGGAAAGAGAAGTTGAAAAATTTTGTTATGAAAATGATTTAGAACCTGAATCAAAATATAAAATTATTGAAGCTATAAAGGAAAAATTTAATTTTTAAAAAAGAGTAATAATATAATTTAAAATATTTTATATAAAATATTTTTTCAAATTTTAATTATTTAAATTTTTGTTTTAAATATTTTCATGGAAAAAATAAATAAAACATTAAAAATATTTTGTGTGACATATAATTTACATGGGTTAAGTCCAACTGAAAAAGAAGTTTCTGATTTATTTGATAATTATAAAAATTATGATTTATATGTTATAGGAACACAAGAATGTTTAAGAACAATTTTAAAATCTTTATTTATTACAGATAAAAAAATATGGGAAAATTTACTTGAAAATTATTTTAAACAATATAATATAGTTCAATTAAAAGCAGTGACTTTAGGTCCATTACATTTAATAATTTTTATAAAAAATGATTTAATAAAAGATAAAACAAATATAAGATTTATTGGTAGTAATAGTATTAAAACTGGATTTTATGGTTATATTGCAAATAAAGGAGCAAATTATATTTGGTTTCAATTAATGAATATTAAATTTTTATTTATAAATTGTCATTTATCTGCTTTTAAAAGTAAACATTTAGTAAGAATTCAACATTTTAATACAATTATAAATAATATTAATATTAATAATGGAAATCAACTTTTTAAAAGTTTAAATAAATATAAAGGAATTGATGCAATTAATAAATTTGATGTATGTGTATTTTTAGGTGATTTTAATTCAAGAAGTGAAATATCATTAGAAGATTCTAAAAAATTATCTTTTGATAAAAGTATTAATTCACAAATATTACATTTAGATCAATGGAATAATTCAATTAAAAAAGGGGAAATTAATATGATAAATTTTAAAGAAAATGAAATTGAATTTGAACCAACTTATAAAGTTGAAAATGTATCAGGTTGTAAATTTGTAAATGATACTGAAGATCATATTCCTTCTTATACAGATCGAATTTTTTATAATATTAATTTAGATAATTATAAATGTGAAAATTATACATCATTATCTGAAATATCTTTTTCTGATCATAAACCTGTAATTTTAAGTATTACTTTGAATATTTAATAAAAAAATTGTTATTTTTAGTTTTTAATAAATAATACAAAGTTATATAAAAATAATCCTATTAAAAATATTATACAAAAAATATTAAAATTAACTTTTTATTAATTAACTTGACTTAAAGGAATGAAATAATTTAATACACATAACCACTTAAATAATAATTCTTTTGTTTTTGTTTCGAAAATTTTTTTTTCTTCATTTTCCAATAAAGTAATACATAAAAGTAATTTATTATCATTATCTTTTATTAAATCAGCATTTAACATTTGATTAAGATTTAATGAATAATTTGGTCTTTTCATAGAAATAAATTGAGCTTTATCTTTATAAAAATTTAATTTTAATCTTGTTAAAGTTGCAAATGAAGAATTTTCTTTTTTATTTTCAATATTTTGTAAATCACCAATAAACATAATTTCATTATTATTTTTTGAATGAAGTTTTTGTTCTGGAATAATACTATTTACAGATAAAATATCATCTTCTTTTTTATTATTTGATTTTTCATTTTCTTTTTCTTCTTTGTTTTCAATAATATTATTTCCTGTTTCTGGGGTTGTTATTAAATTAATATTTGGTGAATTATTATTTGGAACATTTACCATTAAATCATCATTTACTAAATCATTTTTCATTTTATTATCACATACACACATTGTTAATCCCATTTAAAAAAAATTTTTTTTTTAGTTAATAATTTACATTTATAAAAAATAATAATTATTTAACATGTACATCAATTTTTAATATATAAATATTTATTTTTATATTTTCAACGTTAAATTTATAAAAGAATTTTTATATTTCTTCAAAATTTAAATTATTATGTTTTAAATTAGGAAAATTTATTTTTTCATTATTTAATGATAAAGTAAGTCTTTTAATATATATTTTCATTTTTATATAATGTGATTTAAAATTCGATATAATATCAGTATATTTTTTAATTTTTAATTTTTGTTTTTGTATTTTTCTTTTCATTTTAATTATTTTATATTGAAGACTGTTTTTATCATTTTTGAAATAATTAAAATTTTTTTCTGAATAAACACTTAATTTATCATTTTCAATTTGTTTTAAATTTAAATGAGGAATTTTTTGATCTTTATAATCACTTGTGAATATTTTATGATTCATTTGAATTTGATATTTATTTAAATCTTTAATATTATTTATAGAATTAATAGAATTATTACTATTATTTAAATCTAAATCTAAATCATAATTTATATAACTTTCATCATCAGAAAAACTCGAAGAATTAGAAAATTGAATTTCTTTTTCAAAATCATTAAAAATTAACGAATCTTGTATTTCATCATCTTGATATAAATTATCATTTAAATAAAATGTTTCTGTATTTAATCTCCTTGATTTTGGATTAGAATGTAATAGTTTTCTTAATTTTATTGCTTCATCTTCCAAATTTCTATTACTTATACTTTCTTTATTGAGATTTTTAGAATATTTATTTAATAATCTTTGAAATTGTTCTAATTCTTTTTTATGTTCATAATATAATTTTTTATTATATAATAAATATAGTTCTCTATTTTCTTCTTCTAATCCATAATAATATAATTTTCTAAAATTTATTATTTTATCTCTATAAATTTTCAAAAAAGAATCTTTCATTTTAATAGAATTATTTAAAATAAAATTATCATCTTTTAATTTATTTAATATGCTAATTAAAGGTAATATTTCCAATTTATTTTCATTTATTTTTTTATTATATATTGATTTTATATTTTGATATTCAAATTTTAATTTATTATTTTTTAGTACAATTTCCTTTAAATTTTCTTTAATTAAATTTTTAATATTTTCTTTTAATATTTCTTTATTATTACTACAATTCAAATTAGGAAAAATATTTTTAATATATACAATATTATTTTTATATTGAACAATAATTTCTTTTAACATTGAATTAATAATAACTAAATCATTTGTTTTATTTGCATTAAATAACAAATCATATTCAATATTATTATCCATAGACATAATATATAATAAATTAACTAAAAAAATAAAAATTAAAAAAAATATTTTTATCCTAAAAAATGGAAAAAATAAAAAAAGAAGAGGAAAAAGACATATTTTTTTCAAATACTCTTTTTTCAGAAATGTCACTAACAAAAGAAACAATAGATTCCTTAAAAAAAGAAGGTTACATAACAGCAACAGAAGTTCAATTAAAAACAATCCCAATTGCCCAAAAAGGAAAAGATATATTATGCACAGCAAAAACAGGATCAGGTAAAACATTATCATTTATAATACCATCAATGGAAATGTTAATAAGAACAAATTTTTCTCAAAAACAAGGAGTAGGAATAATAGTAATAACTCCAACAAGAGAATTAGCTTTTCAAATTTATTCAATTTCAAAAAAATTACTTTTTAATATTAAAAAAACTTGTGGTTTAATTATTGGAGGTGGATATAGAAAAAAAGAATCAAAACAATTAATAAAAGGTATTAATTTATTAATTGCAACTCCTGGAAGATTATTAGATCATTTAAATTCAACTGAAGGTTTTTCTTGTAATAATTTATGTATGTTAATTATTGATGAAGCTGATATGATATTAAAAAATGGTTTTGAAGATGAATTAAAAGAAATTTTAAATAAAATACCAAAAGAAAGACAAACTTTACTTTTTTCTGCTACTTTAAATCAAAAAGTAGAAAATTTAAATACTCTTTCTTTAACAAATCCAGTTTATATTAAAATACAAAGTAAATTAAATCAATCCCCAACTTTATCTAATTTAGAACAAGGATTTATTAAATTATCAGGTGATATTAAATTTTTATTTTTATATACATTCATAAAAAAAAATAAATCAAAAAAAATAATGATTTTTTTCAATTCATGTAAAGAAGTAGAATTTTATAATGATTTATTAAATTATGTTGGTATTAAAGTAAAATCAATACATGGTGATTTAAAACAATCAATAAGAGAAGAAATATATAAAAATTTTTTTGATATTGAAAAAGGGATTTTATTATGTACTGATATTGCACAAAGAGGATTAGATTTCCCTCAAGTTGATTGGATTATTAATTATGATTTACCTTTAAGTCCTAATGAATATTTACATCGTGTTGGAAGAACTGCAAGAGGACCTAATTCTTTTGGGAAATCACTTTTAATTTTAATGGATAATGAAATGGATATGTTAAAAAGATTAAAAGATAGAAATATTATTTTAAAAGAATATGAGTTTGATAAAAGTAAAATTATTGATATTCAAGATAAATTTGAAACTTTAATCAATTCTAATCCTGCTTTTGAAAATCTTGCTCAGGATGCTTATAAAAGTTATATTTTTTCTTATATGTATAGTAAAATTAATAATGTTGATAATTTGGAAAATATTGAAAAGTTGGATAAGGAAAAAGTTGTTAAATCTTTTGGTTTGAGAAAAGTTCCTTTTATTAAAATTAAAAAATTTAATAAATAATATTTATTTAATTATATATTTGATGAATTAAAATTACTATAAAGATTATGATATATATATATTTAAATATATTTATATTACATTTTTTGGATATGTAATAATAAAAAAATAATTAAAAGAATTTATTTATTTTTTTTCATATAAGAAAATATTATCAATTTTTAAATTTCAAATTCAAAAAAATAACTTAATAAAATAATAACTTCTATAAAAATTTAAATAAAAAAATGGGTTGTTGTTCCACAGAATTAAAATCCCCATATAACACTTGTAATTTAACCCTAAGAAACGTAGCAACAGAAATATTAAAAATCTTCCCAATGGAAAACAACAAAATTTTAGTATGTTCATCAACAACATACCAAATATTAAATTTATCAGAAGAAAACACTCCAGAATCAGTAGAATTTGAAAAAGAAATATACACAGCAGCAGTAGTATATAGAAAAGATGGATTAAAATTAATCCAAGGAACAACAGAAGGAAGAATATATATTGAAGATATTGAAACAGATGATTTATTAACAATAATAGGTCATAAAAGTACTGTTACATGTTTATTAGTATTAAGAAATAAAAAATTATGTTCCGCTTCTGCTGATGGACAAGTTATTATTTGGAATATTAAAAATGGAAAAGATTTATATAATTTTTATCCTCATAATCAAATAATTTGGAGTATTATTGAATTAAATGATGGAAATTTACTTTCTATAAGTGGAGATAATACTGGAAATATTGTTTCTTATGGTAAAGAAATGAAATTATTATTTACATTCAAAGCTCTTAATAGTAAATGTATTATTCAATTATTTGATGGGAGAGTTGTTTATAATTCTAATTTAGATATTTATATTTATAAACTGGGAAATATTCCTGATATTAATATACCAGAAGAAACTATTCAGAAAGGACAATATGAACCTGATTTTGTTATTAAAGAAGCTCATTTAATTGGAATTAGTGTTATTATACAATTAAAAAATGGTGATATATGTTCTGCTGGTGATGATGGTTTTATTAAATTATGGAGTCTTGAATTTAAATTTCAAATGATTATTGAATTGGATGCTCATAAAACTAAAGTTAATGATATTGTTGAGTTTAATAATACTATGATTAGTTGTAGTAATGATAGAACTATTAAAGTTTGGGTTAATTAAATTATTATTCTTTATGGGAATTAATCTATGTGATGAATATATTTTATAAATTATTGCTGCTTAATTTAAATAAAATTTTTGTATATTTTTTATAAAATTTAATTCATAAATATCAAAAATTTAAAAAATCTTACTCACAATTTAAATTATATTATTAATATAATATTTATAGAATATTTTATATTAATAAAAAAAGAATCATTCAATAATAGAATGTTAAATTTTAAATCTTCCACTTCCCATAGACTTAACATCATAACTATCATTAATATTATTATTACTTTCCCTTTCATTCTCATCACTCAAAAAATTTTTTTTCAATTCCTCATCTTCAGGAATAATATTAGGTAATTCCTTACCTAAAGTTTCTTCAATAAAAAAGCAAATAATTCCACAACCAAAACCACCAATAATAAAAATCCAATTAACACCATCTCCCAAAAATTCAGTTAAATAAGGAACAAGTAAAGGTCCCCCCCTTGCTAAAATATTAGTATATCCACAAATTAAACCTCTAATTGGAGTAGGAAAAACTTCAGGAGTATAAATAGAAATAATAGAAAAAATTGAAGAATAACCTAACATAGCTCCCATAACAAAAATAAATTTAAAATTATCAGGTACATATAAATATAAAATAAAAGAAATTGAACCAATAAAAGCAGGATATTTCATACAAGGTATTCTTCCTATTTTATCTGAAAAAATACCTGCAAATAATTCAGATATTGCTTCTCCAATAAAAGCTGATATACTATTTGCAAAAAATCCTCCTTTCATTGTTCGAAGATTTAATATTATTCCAAAAAAATTTATTGAAGAAAATAACCATAAATATGCATGAATTATTAAATTTTTACGTTGTGATTTTAATGTTAATATATCATATATTGTTTTTTCTTTTATATTTGTTGTTATTTTTTTTATGCATATTTTATCTATTTTTTCCATGTTATATTTTTTGAAATTTTCCCATTTTGTTTCTCTATTATTTATCTTTGCAATTTTATCTAAAACTTTTATAAATTCTTCTTTTTCACCTTTTGATGCTAACCAATGAGGACTTTCAGTCATATAAATCAATATTAAATATAATGTTATTGCACTTAAAATAGTTGTAAATAAAAATAATAATTTATAATTGTTTATTGTTAAAAAATAAATACCCATTAAAACACCAAAGAAAGGATAAATTGCACTGAAAAAACCAAAAACTTTACCAGTTATACTTTGAGAAAGATATTCAGTAATAACAACAAAACTCAAAGAGTAAATAAAAGAAATAAACCCTCCTACTAAATTTATTAAAATAATATGAATTGGTCCAATATTAAATAACAAATTTAAATGACAAATGAAAACACCAATAAAAAAATATTTATATATTATTTCTCTACCAATTTTATCAGGATAAGGAGAAATAATAATAGCACTTGCAATTCCTCCTATAAAAATTGCAGAAGTAATTAATAAACTATAAAAATTTCTATTACAATATAAATCAAAATTATATGCCCAATTATCAATTGAAGTGTTTGGATATTTTTTTATTTCATAAATAGATGAATCACATATTGAAGAATTATATTCTTGAATAGTAAAATTTTGTGTAGAATTAACTGGACGAATTAAAAAATCTGGATATTTTGTTAAATATGATATTTGAAGAGTATAAATTGTTGCTAAAGGTGAACAACATAAAACAATTATAATAATTATTCTTTGATAATTATCATTAGAACCAACTGATTCTAAAATCTCATCCATTAATAATTACTAATATTAATTTTATTAAAAAAATATTTTTTTCCTAATTTTATTTTAATTATTATTTATAAAATAAAAATCAAATATATATTTTAATTAAAAATTAAATAATTATTAAGTTTCATTTAATATTTAAATACAAAAAAAATTTAAAGCTTTATTTAAAAAAAATGTCAGATTCATCAAATAAAAACGAAAAAAAAGAAGAAACTAAAAATAAAGAAGAACTAGAAATAAATCCAAATTTATATTTAGAAGATGATTTATACGAAAAAGCATTTAATCCAGAAGTGACATTAAAATTTCCAAAAGTAACAAAAACAAAAATAGAAGAAGGAGAAAATTTAATAGGATCAAAAATAGAATTAAATGACCAAACAGCAATAATAAAATATGTAGGTCCCTTAATGCATAAAAAAGAAATAAATAAAGATGATATTTGGATTGGAGTAGAATGGGATGATAAAACAAGAGGAAAACATAATGGAACTGTTGAAGGATATGAATATTTTAAAACAAATAATAATTTAAATTCTGGTTCTTTAATAAGAATTTCAAAACCAAATTTTGGACAAAATTTTATTGATGCTTTAAATTATAAATATAATTTTTATGGTTCTCAAGGAAATGATTTTAATAAATTTGTTGATCAAGGTTTAGAAATGGATAATTTTATTCAAGCAAATAAAAAAATTATTAATATTGAATTAGTTGGTAAAGACAAAGCAGTAAAGGAATTTTCTGAATTTAAAAGAATGATTTGTATTGATTTAACTAATTCATATGTTAGAGATTTAGGTAATAATTTATCTGATATAATTCCAAGAGTTCAAGAATTACAATTAACTAAAACTTTATTAACTAAATGGACTGAAATTTTAAATTTATTAACACTTCTTCCGAGATTAACTATGTTAAATTTTTCTGAAAATTTATTAGAATTTGATGATAAATTTGATGAGGAAATAAAGAAATTTTCATCTGGGGAAAAAAAATTACGTTTAAATAGTTTAGTTCTTAATAAATGTGGTTTAGAATTATATTCTCTTATTAAATTATGCCCTTTATTTATTAATCTTGAAAGTTTATATTTAATGGGTAATTTAATTAATAATGAAATATATGAAAAATCAGAACATAAAGAATTTATTGATAAAAATATTGAAGAAATACATAAAAATATTCCTAAATTAAAATTTTTATCATTAGAAAAAAATAGAATACAACAATTTTTTTTTGGATATAAAATTTTTAAATCACCAGTTTTAAAATATATAAATTTAAATCAAAATTTAATACAAAAAATATTCACAAAAGAAGAATGGGAAACAAAATTAATTGATGGTTTCAAATCAACTATAACTCATATTTCAGTTGATTATAATATGTTTCCTGAAAAAGATTTTAATCAAATAATGATTGATATAGAAAAATTAAGTTTGAAAAATATTGATATTTTAAATAATATGTTAGTTGATAAAAATGGACAAGAAACAGCAAAAATAGAATTAATAGGAAGAAATCCTAATTTATCAGTTCTTAATAAATCAATAGTTACTAAAATTTTAAGAAGAGATTATGAAAAATTTTATTTGAAAAAATCTGTTGAATCATATTTTAAAATGTTTTTAAATAAAAATGAAAAAATAGATGAATCTAATTTTAATATCAAAGAATTTGAACAATATATGAAAGAAAATCATAGTCAATATTTTGTATTAAGAAAAAGATATTTTGATCCAATTGATGACTTTATAAATTTAACTAAAGTAAGTACAAATACAATTAAGGGAAATTTAATTGAAGTTAATTTAGTTTATAATGATCAAATAAAGAAAAAAAAATTCCCTAAAACAACAACTTTGTCAAACTTAAGAAATTTATGTACTAAATTATTTAAAATGGAAAAAGATGATTTTTCTTATTATATAAAAAATGGAGATGAAGATGAAAGTATAATTGAAGATGAAACTTTGTCTCTTTTATCCTTAAATTTACCAGAAAATCATAAAATAATTTTAAAATAAAAAATTCTTATTATTAATTAATTTAAATTATTAAAAATTGGAAAATTATTTATCTAAAATGAGTAAAGGAAAAAAAATATTCAAAAAAAAACCTATTAAAATTACTTTTGATGAAAAAGATAGGGAAACATTTTTAAGAAATCAAGGAAAAAAACATTCAAAAAAAGAAAGAAGGAAATATTTAAATGATTTAAAAACAAAAAAAAAAAGAACAGAAAAAATTGAACAGAATAAAATATTAAAAGAAAAAATTGAACAGAGATATGAAGAATTAATAAATATGAAAAAAGAAATTAATAAATATGCAAATTTAGATGATGAAGAAGAAGAAGATGAATAATAATTAAATAAATTTTTCATTATAAACTCTAATTTAAATATTTTTTTTTATGATTCCATAGATTAAATAATTAATGAGTTTTAAATAATTAAATTAATAATTTATAATTTTTAATTTACCTAAATAAAACTTAAATTATTGATTTACTTTTTAAAAATTGAAAAATTTTATTCATTCATATAATAATTTGTTTTTCAACATATTTTTGTCTTATTGTCATTATTTATTAAATTTGAATATTAATTAGAATGATAATAATAATAGAATGAAACTTTTTTTTAACTCCTTATAATTAACCTAAATATTCTTTTTAATAATAATTTCTTGTTTTTTAAATTTGAATTTATTTAATGTCGGAACAAAAATGTATGAATGCTTTTAATGACTATTATTTTGAAAGTTTTAATAAAATGTCAAACGATGCAAGAAATAGAAATTTAAAAAATTTATTTATAATATATAAAAAGGTAGCAATAAGTATTCAAAAATATCCTTTTCCTATTTTAACAAGTTCTCAAGCAATGAGTTTAGAAGGAATAGGTGAAAATTTATCACTTAAATTTGAAAAATTAATTAAAAGTTATAAAGAAAAAATAAAAAATGAAAATATAGATTATTTAACTCTTGCATATCAAATAAAGCCAAATATTATTTTAAAAACAAAAACAAAATCTAAAAAATTAAATCAAATAAAAAGTAAAAAAGAATTATTAAAAAGTCAATTAAGTTCAGATGAAGAGAATTTAAAAATAGGAAATAAAATAAAATATAAAAAAAATTTAATAAATATTCAATCATATTCTTCTCAATGGACAAGTGCAATAAGTGCATATATTTTATTCCATCAAAATGATAATATTGAATTAAATATTGAAGATATTTTTTCAATGTCATTAACATTAAAAGAACAATTAAGTAAAATAAATATTAATTTAGAATATACAAATGAAAAAAATGATTTTATTCAATTAAAAAATTTAGGTTTAATTGATGAAATACATGGAAAAAAAATAAAAATAAATGAATATTTAATTAGATTTGGAAGTATTGAATTAAGAAAAGAAGGAATTAATATAATAAAAGAAGATAATGGTGAAATTGATTTTAATGCTTATGAAAAAGAAAAAATAATAGAAAAAAAGCCAAATAGTCAAAGTGAAATTGTTAAAAAATATAAATCATTTGTTGAGAAAAATCAATCAAAAGATATTACAGATAATATAATATTAATAATAGATTTAAGGGAAAAAGGTTCAAATAATGAAATATTTAAAGATGAAATTTTAAATTTAATAAATGATAAAAATAATATAAAAGTAGAAGAAAGAAATTTATCTTTAGGTGATTTTCTTTGGATTTATAAAGATTCAAAAGATAATGAAGATTACATAATTGATTATTTAATAGAAAGAAAAACATTAAATGATTTAGCAATATCTATAATTGATGGAAGATATACAGAACAAAAATATAGAATGAAAAATTCTTCTTTTAAAAATATTTCATATTTATTTGAAGGACAAGATTTATCAATAAATTCAATTGGAAATTTAAATAAAAATGCAATTAATACTGCAATTTACCATACATTAAATATACATGATTTAAATATTATTAAATCAAATTCAACAATGGAATCTATTCAAATTTTAATTGATTTAGATAGAAAAATAAAAAAATCATTTAAATTTTTACTTGATAAAGATGGAAATAAAATTACATATAATCAATATATGAAATTATATGCAAAAACTAAAAATTCAAATGCTGAATCAATATTTTTAAGACAATTAAGAACTTTTGATAAATGTGGGGCAAAAGGAGTTGAATTAATTAATAAATGCTTTCATGTTCCTTTAAATTTATATAATATTATTCAAAGATGTAAAAAAGAAAAAATTGAAAAAGAAAAAATGAAACATTTTATAAGTGTTGCTAATTATTTATTTGAAGAAGGAAAAGATATTAATGAAGAAAATCTTATTTTTTATTTAAAAAATAAAAAAAATTTTTCAAAGATTAAAAAAGGAATTAAAAGTGTTAAAAAAGTAAGAAAAGATGCAATTGAAAATATAATTAATTTCTTTGGTTATGATTTATCAGATGATAGTGATAGTGATAATGATAATAATAATGATAATGAAAATTAATTAATTATTTATTTAAATATTAATTATCTCAATTATTAAATTTAATTATAATTTTTAGTATCACTATTAGTAATATCAATATCAATATTTAAATTATCATCAATATTCTTTAAATCTTTTTCCTTATCATTTTCTTCATTTTTAACTTTAATTTCATTTATATTTTTATTATTTAATTTAATAATTTCATCATTATTTATAGATAAATTTGAAACAGGAAGAATATTTAATGATTTCATAATATAACTATCAATATTAGAGATAAATTTCAAATTATTTGAATTTTCTATTGTTGAAACTGTATCATCAGTTAACGATTGTAAAGTATACATTTTTGGATATTTACACATTAAAAATCCATAATAAAAACTTATTATTAATTCAAGTTTAAATTCACTTCCATTTACAAATAAAAACCAAAAAAAATAAATAATAACTAATAATCTATCATTTAATTCTTTTCCAGGAAAAACATAAATTTTTTTAGTGTTAGTTAATAGTAAATGTTTAACAAGAAAAGCAATTCCTAAAAATGGAAGAGATTTAATTTGATAACTTTGAACAATAGGGAATATAATAGATATTATAATATATAAAATTCCCATTACAATTTGTATTATAATTAAATTCATTGTTATTAAAATAGCAAATTTAAAAGTTCCTTCTTTATTTTCCCAATAATTAAAAATTGTAAATATTATAAATATATTAAATAATAATTCAAATAAATTTTCAGTAATAAAAAATCCTGTAATAATTCTAAATAATTCAAAATAATATAAAGTAAACATTGGTATATTTCCAAAAATTAAATTATAATTTTTATTAATAAATGAAATTAAATAACAGTAAATTAAAATGAATATAATTCCTTTTGAATAAATACCAAACTTCATTTTTCCATTTGAAAAATTTTCATTATTCATTTTTAATTTTTTTATTATTAATAAATAATTAAATTGTTTAATGTCAATTTCAAAATATATTGAAAATATATATGGTTTTAATCCAAATAAAATGTGTTATGATATTAGTTTTGAAAATGATAAATTTTGTTATGTTTCAGAAAATTTAATAATACTTAAATTTTTTTTTGAATCTGATAAAAATTTTTATAGTTTAAGTACTGGAAATAATATAAGAACAATAAAATTTATTAAAAGAGGAAAATTTATAATAACTATAGAAATAAATGAAAAAGAAAAAAAATTACTAATTGTTATTTATGATATTCAAAATAATATAAATTTATATCAAGAATTTAATATTGATATAAAAAAATATTACACCACAAAAATAAAAAAAGTATTTTTAGATTTGAATAATAAATTAGATTTTATAATAACATTATTAAATGAAAATAATGATTTGATTCTTTTTAAAGGAAAATTAGGAAAAGATAATTTAAATATTTCTTGTAATTATTTTTGTAAAATTAATGGATTAAATATTTCAATAAAATCATTATATTATATTTTTGAATATAATTGGTTAATTTGTTCAAGTAAAGAAAAAATATTTTCAATAAGAATTTTATCAGAAAATAATAATAACAAGAGATATAGTTTTCAAATTCTTAATCAAATTACAATTGATCCATTTAATTATATTCCTAAATCAATGAAAATAAGTAATGTTAATTCTCAATATAATAATTCAATAAATGAAATTGATAATTCAATAAAAATATTAATTTTATCAACAAATGGTAAATGTAATATTTATTCAAAAGAATTAATATTAATAAAAGAAATTTCTTTAAATACAATTGAAAATGATATAGATTTAGAAGATGATGAAGAAGATTATGATTATATTTACAATTTTACTTATTTATCAATTTCTGATACAGTTATAATTTTAGGAAGTAATAATGGTTTAATTAATATTTATGACTTAGTTTCATATAATAAAAAATACTCTATTAATATTTCAGAAATAAATCAAAATATAATAATGAGTTCTTTTTCATTTGTTTATATAAATGAAAAAAATGATATATTATATCTAATTTTATTAAATGGAGAAACTTTTTATGGTAATTTATCATCAATTTTATATAAAAAACAAGATTCATTAAAACCAATTCCTTATGGACATCAAAATAAAATTATTTCTTTAGAATTATCATTATATGAAAATGAAAATAATAATATTGCATTTTATACAATTAGTGAAAATGGTCTATTGATTAAATCATATTTTGATGGAATGAAATTTAATAATATAAGTTTTAATTATAAAGAAATTAATTTTACAACAAGTAAAATAAATCCTAAATATAATAATTTATTATATGTTGGTGATGATATGGGAAATTTATATATTTTTGATATTAATGATAATAAATTTTCACTTTTAAATAAAGATAAAATTGCAAATTTTAAAATTGATTCAATTTCTTTTAATTATACTATAAATAATAATTATTTTTGTATTGGATTTGATTCTGGAATGCTTAGAATGTATAATATTGATTTACAAAACTATAAATGTGATTTTGTTTTAAAAATTTGTGATGACTTTAAACAAAATATATATAATAATAATAAAATAAATTCTTTTTCTTATTTTTATGAAGATATTAATGATAATAGAATTTGTTATTTATCAAATCAAAATTCTATAACAATTGGTAATTTAAATTCAATAAATAAGAATTTGATATTAGTGAATGAAAAAAATATTTTTTATGATGTAAATAAATATGGTTATATTTTAGATATTAAAATACATCCTTCTAAAAAATATATTTTTATCTTATTATCAAGTAATCAAATTGATATTAAAGATTTAGAAGATATAAATATTGGAATAGGAGTTATTGATTTTATTCAATTCCCAAATACATATAGAATTAATTTTGATATAACAGGTGAATTAATGTTATTTAGTAATAAAAATAATTGTTATATGTATTTTTTAAGGAAAAATCAAATTTGTAAACAAATAAATCAAATTTTTGATATTACATTTTTTAATATTACAAATGATGGTAGATATATTATTTTATGTGGGAGTAATGGCTTAATTTGTATTTTATTTAATTTTAGTGATATAAAAACACTAATTTATAATTATAAAGATGCTGAAATTAAGTTTGGTATTAAAAAAGTTAAAGAAATGTTTTATTTATTATTAAATGATAATATTCTTAAAGAAAGAATTATTATTAAAAAAGTAAATAAAAATGATAAAAATAAATCAAAAAATTCAAAAGAATTAAATCAAAATTATATTCCTTCATATACAAATAATTTAAGTTATTTTTCAAATAATAATACCCTTCAAAAAATAAATTTAATGAATAATTTCAATAATGTTCAAATCAATTCTAATCAAAGAAATAGGAATTCTTTATTATCAAATCAATCAAAAACTCAAAGATTAACATCTAATTATCTAAGTTCTAATAATATTAATTTATATAATAATTTAATAAGTACAGAATATGATTCAACTAATTTTTTTAATAAAATAATTGAAGATAAAATACCAAAATCAAATTTAAATAGTGTTAATAAAGGTTTATCTCTTTTTCAATTTGACAAAAATCCAACAATTCAAAAAGTTGATAGAAATTATTATATGAATTTAAAAAGTATGCATTATCCAAATTTTAATATAAAATTCAATGAAACAAGATTAAAAAATAAAGTTGATAAAACTAGAAATAAAAATATTTCAAATGCAATTTTTGATATTTTAAAACCTTCTAATGAAAAAAAACATAAAAAAAATATTAAAAGTTTTAATATAGAAATGTCAAAAAATTATTCTTTATCAAATAATAATAAAATAAATGATATTAATGAAAATACTGGAAATTCAAATAATATATATATAGAAAATGAATCAATGAATTCTTCATATTATTCAAGAATAACGAATAATGGTAATTTTTATATAAATAATGGAATTGAAAAAAGAAAAAAAAATATTTTACCTGATAATGATAGTATAGATAGTTTAAATGATAAAATAAATATACCTACAAATAATAAATCATATAATAGTAATAGTAGTGATGAGAATATAAGTAATGAAAATCAACAAAATATAACTTCAAAATTACAAAATACAAAAAATGATTTTTCAATGAATTCATTTACTGAAAAAAATAATAATTCTGCATTTGATGATATTGATAATGTTGAAAAAGATATTAATAAATTTGAAATGTTAAATAGAAATTATATAAAATAATTTTTAAATAATTATTTAAACTAAAACAATAAAATTTAAAAATGAGAATTATAAAAATATAAAATCAGAAAAAAAAATAATAAAAATAATGAAGAAATTTTTTTCTTTAATCATAATCATAATTATATTTTCAATTTCATCTTCAAAAAATATAGAAAAAAACAAATTAGAAGAAAATCACTTATTAGTAAGAAAAAATAAATTATTACAAGAAAAAGAAAAAATTCCTCCAGGACAAAATAAAATACCACCAGGTCAAGCAAAAAAAAAAAATAAATCAAAAGAAAAAGATTCAAATTTTGAAATAAGTATTTTTCAATTAATAATAATAGGAGCAATAATATTATTTTTTTTCTTATTAGTATATTTCATTATTCATAATGTTAATAAAAGACATCAACAAAATGAAAAAATTCTTTATAATAGAATTCATATGTTAATGAAATTATCAGATTCAAAAAATGAAAAAATGAAAAAAAGTAAGATAGAAAATAATGAAGATGCTCCTATAACTGCATTAGACAATGATTCTAAAGAAGAAAATAATTCAATAAATACAAATGATGATAATGAATATGATATTTCAAATAATAATAATAATGTAAATTTATCAAATAAAATAATAAAACCTACTAAAGAAGATTTAAAATTATATAAACCTTATGACATTAAAGATGATAATAATAATAATTCAATTAAAATAGAATTAGAAGATAAAAATTTAAATTGAAATAATAACAAATATATAATATATAAAATTGGTTTTATTAAATTAATTTCTTTTAAAATTAGTAAAAATTTAATTTTATAATAATTATTTTATTTTATAAATAAATTCCTCCAATCTAAATTTGCATTTTCAAAATGATCATCAAAATCAACAATATCATTTTGAATACTTTTTTCACAATAAGTTTTCATTTTTTGATATTCATCATCACTTTCTTCATAATCCCAAACAAAATCAAATCCTCCTTTATCATTAAAAGTATATTCTTTAAAAATAATAACATCTTCTAAAAAACCTTTTTCATTATTTCTATTATCTCTTGAAAAAATTTCAAATAAAACTGGATTAAAAATATCATTATTTGTTTTTATTAATTCACAAATATAAATTGCTTGATTTGATATTTCACAATCATCTTTCATTTGATTATACATTAAATTTTCATAAAATCCAATAATGTTACTTTCTGGAAGAAATTGTTTTATCATTTTAATTGCTATTTCAAATTGAGGAGCAAATATTTTATCATGACTTAATGGAATTGCATCTTCTACTATAAATTTTGAAGTTTCAAATTTTCCTAATAATAACCCATAACAATCTGTTGATGTGTGTTTTAAACAATGTAACATTATTTTATAATATGCTTTTGATTGAAGGGAAATTGTTGTCATTTAAATAAATATTTATTTATTTTTATTTTTTTGATATTATTTTTTTAATGATTTATTTATTTTTTTTTTTAAAATATGTAAATGAAAAATAATATTTTTAAATACTATTATTTTTATTCTCAAAATAAAAATTGGTAAAAAATTTTTAGAAAGAAATACATTTATTGTTTTTTTATTTTTTTAAGTTTATTATGAAAAGAAAAAGGAAAAAAAAAAATGATATAATAT
>JAEEGK010011019.1_pt1 | contig 20740 bp, 13 predicted proteins | sample 8958771 | NCBI WGS metagenome assembly JAEEGK01 (sample SAMN16246547, study PRJNA631951) | gut metagenome | biome: gut microbiome; feature: rumen; material: SC-attached | host: Bos | place: Iran: Karaj | collected 2018-10
CAAAATAGAGGTTTCGGGCGAAGGGGTCTGCTGACAACTCACCATAAAGCGGCAACACAAATTTTTCGGTGATTTGGATGTCCTTTGTGGCTTTGAGCGAGGAAAACAATGTCGCTGCGCCATTTGGTGAACAGTAGCACAGTAAACATCGAAAACACCGTCACGATGGTGATCCAAGCGTTTAGTCCAAAACCAAGAAACTCAATCGATTCCATAAAATATTCATTCGTTAATAAGGCATTTTCCTGACATTTCCTGTGGTTGTTGCAGTCCCATGATGTGGAGGATGGAAGGAGCCACATCGGCCAAGGCACCGTTCTGCACCGTTGCGTCCTTGTTCTCTGTCACATAGATAAAAGGAACAGGGTTGGTAGAGTGGGCGGTGTTAGGAGTGCCGTCGTCGTTGATGGCATGGTCGGCGTTGCCGTGGTCGGCGGTGATGACGACTTCATAGCCATTGGTCTTAGCCACTTCCACCAGCTCGCTCAGACACAGGTCGATAGTCTGCACTGCAGTTTGGATGGCGGAGTAAACTCCTGTGTGTCCCACCATGTCGGCGTTGGCGAAATTGACTACAATCCAGTCGTATTTGTCAGTCTTGAGTGCCTCTACCAGTTTGTCCTTTACTTCGATGGCCGACATCTCGGGTTGCAGGTCGTAGGTGGCCACAGCGGGAGAGTTCACCAGGATGCGGTCTTCCCCTTCAAACGGCTCTTCACGCCCACCGTTGATGAAGAAAGTCACGTGGGCATATTTCTCGGTCTCGGCAACGTGTAACTGCTTCAGTCCCTTGCTGGAGATGTATTCGCCGAGAGTGTTCGTGACGTTCTCTTTGGGGAAGAGGATGTGTACGCCGGTGAAGGAATCGTCGTAAGGCGTCATGCAATAGTACTGGAGATCAGGGATGGTCGTCATGTTCTGTTCCGGCATATCCTGCTGCGTGAGTGCAATGGTCAACTCCTTGGCGCGGTCGCTACGGAAGTTGAAAAAGATGACGACGTCGCCTTCCTTGATGCGGCCGTCGACGTTGCTGTTGACGAGCGGCTCCATAAACTCGTCCGTGTTTTTGTGTTCCGGCGTGTGCGAGTCGTAGCATGACTGTATGCCTTCGACCATGTCGGTCACCGCGCGGCCTTGACCGTTTACGATTAGGTCATAAGCCAGCTTGATGCGGTCCCAGTGGTTGTCTCGGTCCATGGCGTAGTAACGGCCGATGACAGTTGCCACAACGCCTGTGCCTGCCTCTGCCATGTGCTGCTGCAGGTCGATGACGAAGCCTTTGCCCGACATAGGGTCGGTGTCGCGGCCGTCCATGAAGCAGTGAACGTAGCAGTTCTCGATCTCATATATTTTGGCGATGTCGATGAGTTTGAAGAGGTGGTTGAGGGATGAGTGAACGCCGCCGGTGGATGTCAGTCCCATGAGGTGAAGGCTCTTGCCGGTGGTCTTTGCATAGTTGTACGCCGACTGAATCTCGGGGTTTTCCAGGATGGAGTTGTCGGCACAGGCGTGGTTGATCTTCACCAGATCCTGATAGACGATGCGTCCTGCGCCGATGTTCAGGTGTCCTGTTTCCGAATTGCCCATCTGCCCGTCGGGAAGGCCCACGTACTCACCCGAAGCCTGCAGCACGGAGTGGGGATAATTGGCCTTCAGGTAGTCGATGTATGGCGTAGCGGTCTGTGCAATCGCGTCACTCTGGCTTTGGTCGCCGATGCCCCATCCGTCAAGGATAATCAAGAGCGCTTTCTTGGCGCTGCCGTCTGGCTTGGGGTCTTTTTTACAAGAAGTGAACACGCTCGTGGTGCAAACGAGGGCTATGGCGAGCATCCATGCTATTTTCTTTCTCATGATGGTATTGGTTGTTATGTGATTACTGCATTATTATTCGTGGAAATCGGCGATAGTGGCAACCAACGTGGGGCGTCGCCATGAGACGGTGGCTTCAAGACCTAGCTGTCGCATCTCGTCGAACAGGGCATTAAGATAGATGTCCGAGGAGAAACGCTGCATCCAGCTGATGCAAAACTTTCCGCCAGCCGCACTCATCTCGATGGTGAGGGCATAATGCGTCCACACCTCTGTGTAGAAGTGGGTAACGTAACGCTCGGAAGCACCGAAACGGGCCTTGCCCACGTAGCTCACGACGAAAGTACCGGAACTGAGTGACCGTTCGTAGGTACCTTGCATGGCCTGATGCCTGCCCATTACGGTAGGAATCTGGTCCAATTTATTCATCCCGTCTCTCAGTTGCCAAAAACCATTAGCCACGTTGTCGGCATTCGACTGTAGTATTACCATTCCTCTGAAGATGGTCTGCTGCATGTCGAGAGGCAGATCCTGCATGTCTCCATTCAGTGGTAGCCGCAGTGCTGAAGCCAACGACGGTGAGGCGAGGGGTTTGCCAAGCGCCGGACGCTGGTTGATGGCTAATGTCACCACAGGGACAGCCTCTGTGGTGTCGCCGTGCAGTCGGGCTATGGCACGTGCCACAAGCAGCGATACCAATGTGGCGGGAGAGGTGTCTTCGCCAGAGATGTATTTCATCATCTGCTGCTCATCGATTTCGATGCATACCGTTTCCGGCGTGTTGTTCAAAGGTACGACGGACTCTTTGTTGAGGTTTATGGAAAGTGGCTGTGGGGGTACGGGTAGCGGATTCATGTTTTCGGGACGTGGCATCGAACCGGGGTCGGTCAGTTCTTCCGGGCTGATGACATCACCTGCTACTCGCACACCCTCACGGCTCAGTCCACTGTCGTAGCGGCGGCGGCAATACTCGTAGAGGAAGGTACGCAGCAGATTGTAGGCTCCCGTGCCGTCGGTCAGCGCATGGAAGAAGTCGAGGGCAATGCAATTGTCCCAACAACAGAAAGCCAACAGGTGATGGTTCGACTCGGGACTGAGAAGACGCGCAGGCTGCTGGCTTGGCATGACCACCCAAGGCAACGGGTTCTCGTCCAAGGCATAGCGTTCCCATCCCTTTTCATCAGTCGTCTTGCGCAGCTTTACGCTATAGTAGGGATAGCGTTGTTTTGTGGCGGCCACGGCCTCTTGCAGCATGTCACGGTCAATTTCGTCGCACAGGCTTATGATCAGCCTGGCTGTCCAGCTATGCTGAGAATCAGCCCAGTAGGTGTAGAATCTTTCAGCGTCTATGAGTCTCATAAGTGCTTTTTATTTTGTGTCTGCTTTGATATTTACCTAATAGCCATACACTAGTCCGTACTTCCCATGCAGTTCGCGGAGGGTGCCGTCGGCCTTCATTTGAGCTATGACGGCATTGACGATATCTAGGAGGTCGTCCTGTCCCTTGCGCATCAGCACGCCGATCTCGCCGTGGGTGAAAGGCGTGGCGAGCAATGGGGCGGCAAGGCGCGGGTCGTTCTGCACGTACCATGGGGCCTCAGTGATCTCGGTGATCATCACGTCGGCATCGCCTTCGGCTACCTTTGTGGGGATTTCCTCGTTTCTCGGCCAGACGATGATGGTAGCCTGGGTGAGGTTCTCGTTGGCAAACTTCTCGTTCAGTCCCCCTGGGTTCACCATCACGCGCACCTCGGGCTTGTCGATATCTGCTAACGATTGGTATGTGTCGGCATCGGTGGAGCGACAGAGAATTGTCTTGCCATTGGCTAAGTAGCCATCGCTCATCAGCATCGTTTCCTTGCGAGCGGCGGTGATGGTGATGCCTCCAATGGCGAGGTCGAAGGTCTGCGGCTCGGCCTGCACATCGGCTGACAGCGTGGGCCATGAGGTCTGTACGAACTCGATGCCTACGTCTAGCCGTTCAGCAATCTTCCCAGCCACATCGATGCCGAAGCCCCAGTAGCTACCGTCACTTTCCTTGTAAGACAGCGGACGGTAGTCGCCCGTGGTTCCCACCAGCAACGTGCCGCGTTCGGTAATCCGCTCCACCGTTGGCTGTGAACCAGTATCATTCGGTTTGCATGAGACAAATGCCACCATGCAGAATAGGCCCAACCACAGGGCTAGCATACTATGTTTCATTAGGGTTTTCATGATGATGTATTTTTATACATTTACTTTATCAGATTGATTTTCTGTAATGTAACTCCGTTTTCGGTCTCGAAGCGGACGAAGTACATGCCCGAACCGAAGCGGTTCAGGTCGAGGGTGGCATTGCCTTCAACAGTGGTTTCCATGATAGTTTGGCCCAAACTGTTGATGACGCTGACGCACATCGTGCCTTCACCATCAACATAAAGCAAACCATTGGTAGGGTTGGGATATACGAGCGGTTTCGAGGCAAGGTCTTCTTCAACGGCATAGTCGCAATTGTTCTGGTAAGTGAAGAAGATACCAGGGGAAAGGACAGAGGAGTTGAACAGTTCCTCACCTTGGCTGTCGAGGATGGTGAAGGAACATTCACCGTCGGTGTCATATTGCTCTTTGTCGTGATACCAGCCAGAGTTCCAAATGAAGTTGAGATTGCCTTTCAGCAGCGGGAGGGTGAGGGTTTGTTCAGCGCCTTCTTTCATGGTGATGATAGCAATGCGTTGCCCGTTTTGGTCGGTGACGCTGATGGAGGCACCTTTCCATCCGTCGCCACCCGCGTCGCGGAGTTGGAAGCCGAGGTCACATTTCTCGCCAACCAGCAAAGAGGCGTATGCCGTGCGGCTGATGCCGGCTTCGTTGCTGACGAAGATTTCGTATTCGTAGAGGCCAGGGGCGAGACTGTTATCGTCGTATTCCATAGAGGCACCGGGTTGCGCATTGGTCAGGACGGCGATTTCCTCGAAGTTGCGCATGATGGTGACGGTGATGGCCCCTGTCAGCGCGTTGCCGTTGAGGTCGGTGGTGGGGTTGTTCCAAGTAAGGTGGACACCGTTAAAGGAGTTGTTTTCTGCGGCTTGGAAGTTGGCAACTTTTTCAGGACGAAGGAAAGCTTCCTCTTGCGGGCGGATGTGCCCAACGAAGGCATTTCCCCTGTTGAAGGCGTATGTGGTGGTATTGAGTGCTCCGATAGTGCACCATGCGTTGTCTTTGCCACTCCAGCCCCAATTAAAATGGAAGTAGTCATTCTCGTCGTAGCCATCGCACACAAAGGCGTGAGCGCCAGCGCCATTGACATCGGAACCCGTGTAGAACAACGGGAGGCCTTCGTCCAAGCCACCGTCTTTCAGCATCTGAATCCATTCCTCGTTGGTGTAACCCATGCCAGGAATGAGGCCGTAAAGGTTGATGATGAGTGTGTCGCAACTGTATCTGAAATAGTCGGTAAAAGCAACAGGAACGCCGAAAGAGTTGGCGGCACTTCCATTACCGCTATAGATCATTTCGACGGCAACGCCAATATGGTGAAGCAGTTGGGCAATATCAAACACTTGGTCGTCGGTGCTAGTGGAATCGATGGTCAGAGGCATACGCTCGAAGTGGTACTCCGTTTCGCCAAAGTTGGCAGTCTGCTCCTCGTAGCCTTCGGGGGTATAGGAATGGGAACCCGTGCCTTGTGCCGGCCATTCCCAATACTTCATGATTTGACCCATGGCAGCGGAGACGCAGCCCGAATACACGTGACCTCCGGGGCCAGCGGTGTCGGATGGACATTGGCTGTTCCAAGGGTAGTTTTGATTCCACAAGGTGTTGCACATAGGTTCCGTCACAGCACGGGCGTTGCGATCTGGGGTAATTTGGCCGCTCTCGCCCACCGACTTCCATTCGGCGATGATGTCGGGAGTGGCTTCCAAGTTATTGTTGCGCACATATTGGATTTCCTCTTGGAAACCGGCAAGGGTGAATGCGAAACCGTCAGCCACATCATCGGGGTTGAAATAGCCGTCGGTGGAATAGGCCAGAATGGGCTTCACGCGGTCGTCAGCCGCCACGACGACGAAGCCTTCGCCGTTGGCGACGTTAAAGACGTAATAGTCAACAGCATCGCGGTCGGCGGCTGTGCTGACCAATTGCAGTTGTATGTCAGTGTTTTTCTGTGCAATTGAGGTGGTGCTCATGAACTTGGCACCCAATTTTTCGGCTTTCTGTTGGTCGACAGGGTCAGCCATCAGGCTACCGAATGTGGCAGCGACGAGGCAAAGGATTAATAAAAGTTTTTTCATGTTTGTTGATTAATAATTACGCATTGGTTCTCAATTGTTTAATTTATACATCTCGCTGACATGGACGAATCCGCGTTTCTCAAAGAAACGGTGGGCGTTGTGGTTGTCCTTTCCGGATTCCAGGAAAATGTCCTGGATTCCCTTGTCGCGAAGCCATTCGATGGCGGTCTGCAGTAGGGTGTTGCCTATACTAGCGCCCCGGCATTGAGGATTCACCAGGATATCGCCCACCATGCCGAAGGGAGCGCCTCCTGCCTCTTCGATATCGGCAGCGCAGAATCCCAAAATGGTCCCTTGGTCATCAACGGCTTTCCAAACACGCGCAATTGCCTCGTTATTCATCTGTTCCAAAATAGACTTTATCCATTTTTCACGGGCGTCTGAGGTAGGACGGGTAATGAAACAGCCATCCTCGACCAATATTTCACCAACGCCAATTTGGATTTCTCCGTGGGAGATATATTCTGGGTGTGCGGTTATATGACCGATGAAAAGGTCGGCAAGGGCACCGGCATCAGCAACTGATGCCGGTGTTATTCTAATATGTGTCTCTTGGTTTTCCATTATAAAATAAACTTCCGTTCATCTACTTAATAGAATAAACTTTCTTTCCCTCGAAGTAAGTCGCTTCTGGCTTGGCTTCGTGAATCACTGTCTCCGGGCATGAGAGCACGTCCTTGTCCACTAGGAGGAAGTCGGCATATTTGCCTTCGCTGATGCTGCCTCTTTCGTTTTCGATGAACATCTGTTTGGCGACATTGATGGTCAGAGAGGTTATTGCCTGCTCGCGGGTCAAGCACTCTTCAGGCCACCAGGGCTCACCTTTCACAGTCGGGTGTACACCTGTAACCGCAATCTCCATAATGCCGAACGGATCGTCAGGGCAACCGCTCAAGGCAGGAAAGTCGGAGTGGGAGGTTACTGGGATGCCATTGTCGAAATAGGATTTCATTGGATACGACTTGTCCTCCATGCCAGCGGGAACCAAGGTTTTCAGTATCTCAGACGCTCCAGTCGGCATATTATGCCAAAGCATGCCCGAAGTGACATACATATTATGGTCAGCCATGCGCTTGTAATCCTCGGGATTGACGTTGCGCACGTGTACCAGCGTGTTGCGCAGCTCATCCTTTCCGCCATTGGCGTAGGCACTGACCACGGTGTTGACAGCCTTGTTGCCCATGCAGTGGATATGCATGGTGATACCATTCACATTTGTCTTGCGCGTGATATCTGTCAGTTCCTCTTCCGTCCAGTTGGCGAGGCCTTGGTGTCCGTCAGGATAGAGCGGCTCCACATAGCCTGTGCCGCCCTCCACCGTGCCGTCCATGAATAGTTTGAGCCAGTTGGTCTTGACATGCGTAGTGGCGTATTTCTGAACTTCGACGGAATGTTTTAAAGCCTCGTCCACATTCATCCAGCTTTCCACTTCGTAGGTCAAGCCCAGCACCATGTTCATGTCGCCAGCCTGGTCTAACTGTTGGGCAGCCTTGAAGAAGTTATTGTTGTTGAAATAATTACCCCAACCGTCTATGTACATGGTGTAACCTTCTGACAGCAGGTGTTCCTGGATCTTCCCCACTACTACTTTGGCTACATCAACGGGATAGAGGTTCTCGTTGTCCAGGAAGGAACGGGTATACGTGCCGGCCTGTTCTTTCAGGAAGCCGGTAGGAGTGCCATCAAGACCCATAACAATCTCGCCGCCGCGGATGTCCTTGTCCTTTTTGAGCACAGTGCCGTCGGCTGCCATAATGCCGGCGTTGACCAACATCAGGGTATTCGCCACACCCTTGTGTCCCTCGTCATCCGCAAAGTACATGGGAATATCATTACAGATGGCATCCAATTGTTGACGGGTAGGAATATGATCCGTAAAAGTAAAGTAGTTCCAACCGAAGCCGAAGATGGCCGTCGCATTAGCTTCGCGAGCTTTTTTGACGGCAGCAGGGACAACTTCATTCAGGAACTCTTCCGGGGTTTTCCCAACGGCTACCGTTCCGATGATTGGCAAGGCGACACCAGTCGAATAATGGGCGTGTCCGTTGCCGCAGGAAGGCATCACAAGGCCCTTTTCGCTGTAATCCAGTACTTCGGTCTTGCCTGCTTCAATAAAAGCTTGGGCGCCTTTCTTGTCGCCTACATAGACATACTTGCCGTCTTTCACGGCAAAAGCTTCTACAATCTTATTATCTTCTGATGTGAAGATTTTTCCATAGACCACAAGGTCGGCAATAGTTTTTTTCTCCATAATATCAGTTTATTATAATTCTTTTAATATATAACATTCCCGTAATATATAACATTCCCGCATTAGCAGACTCTTTTTGACGACCCGTTCCCGAGGCGCTCTGCCCATGACATCATCAGGTCCTCACGCTTTTCGAACAGATCCTTCTGCATGTCGATGGCATCGTCGAAGACCATCGTCTGGCGGTCGTCTCCCGAGAACTTCTTCCACTCGTATTTGTCGGTGGATGGATTGCCCGTCCGGGCGAAGTTGGTCCACATCTCCTTTGCAACGTGGCGGAACTCGCATTCTTCGGTCGAAACTATCTTTTCGATATCCATCGGATCTACTGAGGGATTGTCGAAGAGGTACGGAATCTCGGTTGCGTGTATCGCACCAAGATAAGATGTTGTCACCGGCTTCTTGATGAAGTACATATAGGTGTTGCCGCCTCCGGCAGAGTGCCTGATGGCCATATTGGTGTTACCGGCGCGGAAGTTGATGTCGTTGCAGTATTGCTCCAGCCTGCTCAGCTCGCTTTCGTTTGACATTGTGGCCATAAACTCGTCGTACATCGCCTTTTCCTGGTCGTTGAGCAGCGCCCGATCCCGCTTTGCAATCCATCTCAGTGTATTCGCGAAGCCTTCTTCGCCGCCCTCTGACGGAACGAAGTACCTGATTTCGTCCAAGTTAGACCCAATCATCAAATCAATCTTGGACCTCTTTTCGTCTCCCCACATCCTGTACATATCTGCCCTGTCCTCAGGCAGCGTGATGCCGTCGAGGAGCGGGAAGTTGGCAAATCCGAGAAGGCTGTTCTTGTCAATCATGCCTGCTTTCAGATAGGCATCTACCAGCTGCTCGGTTGTGAGTGCCATGAGCTCGTCCATGGTCTGGCAGCCCGTTGCTGTCAGGAAGTTCTGCGTGACGTGGATGCCGTGCTCCATCGTGTCGCAATATGCGATGTTGGCGCTCTGCGCGATGCATCTCTTGAAGAGTCCCTCGCTTCCGTCGATGAGCGGGAGGAACGTGACGCTTGCCGAGCCTGCTGACTCGCCGAAAATCGTTACGTTGCCAGGATCGCCGCCGAACCCGGCGATGTTTTTCTGTACCCATCTTAGTGCCTCAAGCTGGTCGAGCAGGCCGAGGTTGCCTGCCTCCTTGAAGTTCTCTCCGCCGGGAACGCGTTCGAAGTTCATGAATCCCAGGAAGCCGAGCCTGTAGTCGATGGACACGAACAGGATGTCGGGGCATTGTTTAGCGATGTTGGTGAGGTCGTAGAGGGGAGAGGCCTGCGATTCGGAGCAGAATCCTCCGCCGTGAATCCATACCATGACCGGCTTCTTGATTTCTGTGCAGCTGGTGTTGCAATATATGTTCAGCACGAGGCAGTCCTCACCGAACTCCGCCGTTCCAAACGAATCGTTCATTGGCCCGACAGGAACGTGGCCGGGCTTTGTCGCGTCGTACACGCCGTCATCGTCTGCGGCAGGTAGTGCCTTTTTCCAACGAAGTTTCCCCACTGGTTGTGTCGCGTAGGGGATGCCCTTCCAAATAATTAGCTCGTCGGTCTTCTTGCCGACGAAGGTGCCGTTGTTGCACTTGACTTTAGTTTCCATGTTTTTCCTCCTTTCTTGTCTCGCGCGCGCCAACAATATCCAAAAGGTAGTGAGGGGTAAAGTAGTTGTCCATGAACTGGTAGTAGCCCAGCAGCGGAAGCACGGCCTTGTACTGCTCGGCCAGCAGGCCCTTTTCCACATGGATGTTCCCCGGTCCGGCAATGTTCAGAACGTTCTGGTCGTCGGCCGAGTATGCCTTCCATTCTACCTTGTCTGTGGAAGGATTACCGCAGCGGGCGAAATTGGTCCACATCTGTAGAACTGTCGTGAAGATCTCATCGGAGATGTTTGTGCCGTTGAAGGGGCTGTTCGTCCCTATGCCGCGAAGGTTGAACACAAAAATGAGTTCCACGGAATGTGCTGCTCCCACATCCGGGTTGCTGCCCGGGTATGACCAATAGTAGCAGAACGTCTTGTTGAACGCGCTCTGCACGTCGAGCTGTTGGAGCATAGGGACCCTGAACATGAGCTCATTTATGAACTCCGTCTCGACAAGTCCCGGCTCTGGGGTCCTGCAGACCCGCTTGAACTGCTCGTAATACTTCTTGTCCTTTTCCTTCAGGCAATTGGCTGCGTCGCCCACGGAGCGCTGTGCGAATAACTTCTGTTCTTCCATGCTCAGATTCACGCCCTCACCCATGAACAGTCTGGCCTCGTCGGCCGTGCTGCCAGCCATGATGGATATGTGCTTTGCGTAACCTTTCTTGTACAACTCGATGGGCGCTTCGGGAAGCACTTCGGTTCCGTAGTAGGGGCAGGATGTGAACTGTCCGACCGCATTGACATAAGCCTCTTGTAGCTTTTCTTCGCTCAGTGCCATGATGTCGTCCATGGTCTTGCAGCCGGTGTACTCGAGCAGCGCTTTAGTCTTGCCCTGCGCGGATTTGCATCCGACCGGGAAGGCCAATGTGGTGGAGCCGCTCTGGGCGATGACCTTCTGGAAATACTGGTTCGCCTCCTTCATGACAGGCAGAATGGAGACAGAGCCGCCGCCGGCGCTTTGCCCGAAGATGGTCACGTTATCGGGGTCGCCACCAAAAGCGGCGATGTTCTCGTGTACCCACCTGAGCGCCATAGCCTGGTCGAGCAGGCCGTTGCAGGGCGCAGTCTTGAAGTTTTCGCCTCCTGGCACCGACGAGAAGTCCATGAAGCCGTACATATTAAGGCGATAGTTGATGTTCACCATGATGATGTCGCTATGCGCCTGGACGAGGTTGGCTCCGCTGTAGGAGGCCTCCGAGCCAGAGCCGACAACGTACGCCCCGCCGTGGATCCAGAACATCACCGGCTTCTTCTCGGTTTTGTCATCGGTGTTGACCCAGATGTTCAGGTAGAGGCAGTCCTCAGATTCCAGCTTCTGCACGCAATCTGGGTAGCCTAATGAACCGTAAGCACCTTTTCCGTAGTACTTTGCCTCGAAGACATGGTCGCTTGCGTCCACGTATTCCGGCGCCTTGAAGCGGCGCTCGCCCACGGGTGCCTTCGCGTAGGGTATGCCCAGCCACGACGCGACCCCGTATTCCTCGGTTCCGACGAAGGTGCCGTTCACACACTTCACGGCATGAGCCTCGTCATAGCCTCCCGTGATTTCGCTGTTCAAGTAATCGTATTGATCGAATCTTACTAAATCTTTGAATTCTCTTTTCTTGTCATTCATTGTATTGCTCTCCTTTCATTATTGGACTGGTTCTTATCTACGGTGTAGATATTACCAAATCATAACGTTAATTCATTTTCTTTCCACCAAAAAATACCTGAGCCGGCTTGTTGTAACTGAAGCCCTCGTGCTCTGCTGTCAAAAGGTCCTTGTCGAATACCAGGAAGTCTGCGTCTTTGCCAGCCTCGATGGAGCCTTTTTGGGCCTCGATGCCGAGTTGTTTGGCACCGTTGATGGTGTAGCCGATGATCATCTGGTCAATGTTCATTCTCTCATTCTCCGGCGGGAATACTTTGGCAGCTACGGTGAACGGGTAGTTCCTGGTCTTTTCGTTAATCCAGCGGGTCATGCCTACCTCCATGCCCAGATAAGGGTTCCAGGTCATGAAATCCATAAAAACGATATTGTCACTTGACCATGCTACTGTGGCACCGCTGTCCCAAACTGTTTTGCATCGGAACTGCTTCTTGGAGCGTTCCTCGCCAAGCCATGTTGCCGATTCAGCCGTGTCTCCTGAATGCCAGTGAGGTGTAAAGTTGGCGAATACGCCCAGCTTTGCGAAACGGTCCAGATCGGCATCATCCTGAATCTCCAGATGGGCGCAGGTGACTCTCACATGTAAGTCATCTCCCATCTCCTTTCTGGCCATCTCCACGCCGTCAAGTACGTTACGTGAAGCGCGCTCACCCACGGTGTGAAGGTGAAGGTCCAGATTTGCCTCATTGAGCTCCTTCAAAAGCTTCGCAATGCCTTCTGCGGAGAAAGCTGTGGCTCCCGTCGTATGGACATCCACGTACGGAGTGACCATGGCTGCGGTGTGGATTTTTTGGGTACCGTCCATAAAAATCTTCATGGTATGGACCTTCACGTGCTCTGTGTTATACATACGCTGCATGCGCTTCAGCTGTTTCAGGCCTTCCTCTGCATCCCGCTCCGCGTTGACCACAAGGCAGCCGTCAACATAAACAGGCAGCTTTCCCTGCCTGTCCAGTTCGCACAGACGCTTATAGACTTTCTCATGGAACTTCATATCTCCCGGAAGTCCGGCATCAAATACCGCTGAAACTCCAAATTCTACGGAAAAATCAATCCAACGTTGAAGCGTTGCGTCAACCTGCTCGTCGGTCAGCTCCATTGAGCTGTCGAGAATTATCGGAATTTCCGCAGCGCCTTCAATGCAATTTCCGGTCACATGACCATCTTTACGAACGTACTCGGCAAGTCCCGGTATGGGATCCAGACTGTTGTCGGTAATACCATGTCTTTCAAGTATCTTTGAGTTAACCCAGATGCTGTGTCCTTCACCTTCCTGGATCTGAAGTTCGGCATCAGGACATATCGCATCGAGATCCTCTTTTACTATGTCCTCTCCGTTAAGGTACACTTTCTCCAAAAGAAATCTGTACCGCTTCTCCCCAGGATGCTCTTTGATATATTTTGCCATGATTTCCAATGCTTCCTGCTTGCCGTTCGGCTCTAGTCGTTCTCCAATCGGTGCGTACTCAAAACCCACTGGAATGGTTATATGAACATGGCTGTCTATGATGCCTGGCATAATGAACTTGCCGCTGAGGTCGATGACCTTGCCTTCGTAATTCGGGAGGCCGGCTTCGTCGCCCACATAGACGAATTTGCCGTCCTTCACCACAAGGGCGGTTGCTATTGGGTTGTTCTTGTCGGAGGTGAAAATATTTGCGTTTCTGATAATGTAGTCAGCTTCCATATAATTATTCCTTTCATTATTTAGATTGATTCTCTGTTGTTTCTTCTTTTTCAGTTCCTTTCACGAAACAGGCCACCAGCCCATAGGTGATAACGGGACGAATCCATATCTCAGTGAGCATATAGTCGGTGTATTGATCGCTGGATTCCAGAAAGATGTCGATGTTATAGAGTACCGCAATAAGCGTGTCGATGGTGTTAATTGTCCATAGATTGCGCTTGGAGTAGGTCTTCCAATCCTTGCGGGCATAGAAGTAGGTGAGCACGATTATCAACAGCACCGAGAGGGTGAGGCTTGCAAGGTGGATTGAGTAATAGGCCAAAGGAGGGGCAAAAAGGATATCGCGCAGCAGCACCGTGATACCAACTAACAAGGAACAACCGTAGTTGAACTGATCAGGCTTGAGACGATTGAAGAAAAACATTAAGATCATCACAATACTGGCGATGTAAAATAGGTTGAGCACCAGTTCCGGCCATGTTTCTTTCAGACCGAAATTCCATACGCCGTAGAGCATCATCGCCACAGAGACAACAGCGGCTACAATGGTAAGCAATACATTAAAAACCTCTTTTTTAGTTTTGAATCTTATTTTCATAAAGGTTACTTATTAGTTAGTAATTTTGATTAAAACGACATGAACGAAATCCATGCGTCGCTGATGTGGGCCTGAAGCCACTCCATCAGGGAGACTTCCCAAAAGAAGAAAAACGTGTTACCAGTCGCTATCATGATTTACTCAAAAACCTTAGTAAGGGTGCTGGTTATGGTGTAAAGATTGCCCTGATGCAGGACCACTTCCTTTATAATCAAAGTGTCGTCAACATAAGATACAATAACGCCGTTTTCGCGTTCTTCTTCGCATCCAGGGTATTGCCAACGTGTGCACAATAGGTTGCCGTCGACGAAATATTCGGCGTATTCTGTTTCTACTTCCACCCATTGCCCGTCTACGAGTTGATATTCGATGTTGGTACCGTCGGCGAAGTATTCTTCACAGATTGGGTACGGCATGAAACCCGGTTCGTCGCTCGTGATGGTTCCTTCCCAGCGGCCAATTGCAATTTGCGAGTAGTCGTCGTTTACCTTTACGTAATGCTCCAGACAAGGCCCGTATGAGGCAATCTCCGCTCCGTCAATATAAAGCGTAGTCTTGCCTTTGTAGTACAGGTCGTCGCCGTTAACGGTGATGTCTGTCATCTCTTCAACCGTTGTGATTTCTTCCACTTTCAAAGTTACCTTGATGGTATTGCCATCAACTGTCACATCGGCTTGCTTTTTGTAAAACCACACATCGAAATCCGCCTCCGATATGCTGTAATAGCACTTGTAGTCGGAGCCTTCCTTGACAAAGGTTGATACCGACAGAATGTCAGAGGTGAGCGGTAATCCGGCTGATTCAACGTTAAGCCACTTGCCGACTATTTTATCGGTAACTTTGTTGTCGTCATTCTTTTTTGAGCATGAGGTGAATAACATTGAGCCGCAAATGATGGTGGCGGCCAGCACCAATGATAAGAACTTTTTCATATTGCATAATTTTGTTTTATACTATTCTTTTAAGAAAGACAAATCGAATTTAGGCATTGTTCCGATATAGTGCAAGGTTGATGTGCCGGAAATGCCGCTAATATCCACGCCTGTCATGTCGATGGTGTAGTTGTCGCCATCTTTTGCCACGGTTATTTCGCCGCTTGATGCAAACTTGAGCGATGTGATACTCATATCTTGTAAATAGATAATAGGGTTGTCAGCGTTTGAATAGGTGCCAGCCGGGATTTCGTCACCAAAGCTTGTTGATGAAGTAAAGCCTACCACATCGCCCTTTTCAGTAACGAAAGCAACAACTCCGGTCGGTGTACCGAGAATGTTAAGGTTTGACATGCCTGCCGTCAGGATTGCATCAGTGTCGTTGAAATTGCCTTCCACAACGTCTGATAGGACAAAATTCAACATATGGTCTTCAAAGTCGACGGAAGAGGTCGATACCTGTGTCTGGTCTTTTAATTTCTCGACTTCAATGCCAGTTCCTGTGACAGTGAACAGGTCTTCGTAAATGGTGAGTGTAAACGAACCACTGGTGGCAATAAAGGCATCTGCTTGGTTCAAGAAGCTGCTAAGACTGAAATGTATGATGTTGTCCACTTCGTTTTCTCCAACGAGATACATTGGGAAGTGGTCTAGAGGATGTTCCGGATCATAAGCAAGGTTGTATGTGCCTGAAGCGAAGTCGCCCTCAAAAACGATGAAAACCCCTTTGGTTTTGTTGCCAAAGAAACCCACCTCCTCGGTTTGCGACAACATAATGACATTGTAAATCTGACCGATGCTGTCTTTAATGTTTTCTATGGCGAAAGCATTGTTGATGTCGTATGAAGTCTCACCCAAAGTATACTTTTGAGTGTGGGTGTCGGATAAAGAGGTTGTCTTGTTGCAACTCATCAAACCAGTTGCTACTGCTGCTGCGAGCATGATGCTAAAAAAGAACTTTTTCATATTTTATTTATTAAACTTGTTAAATCGTCTTTTGAAACTATTTTTTACATCTGCGCTTGATTGCATAGCCTGCGCTCAAGGCGGTGAGGATAAGCAAGCCGCTGCCCAACGGGGCGTTGACGTCGGTGTCCAAACCGTGGGACAAAGGCAACAACAGACTTTCAAATCCGGTTGTCCTGAAGATTTCAGTCTCTGCTGTGTTCCATTCAAAGAAAGCGTCGTTTTGAGCGTTGGCACTGAAGGCCATTGTCATTATCATAACCGCTGCAAATAATATCTTTTTCATAATATAACTACTTACTTATTCAATCACTATTTTCTGTGTCTTTTCATTTAATCTCAAAATGTAAACGCCGCATTGAGACGGTTTTTCAACCGTCTGTACACCATTTACGTGCAGGTTCATCACCATGCGGCCCATCAGGTCGAACACCAAGAGTTCGCCCTCGCCGTTGACAACGATGTCGTTGCCGTTCTGGTAGGCGAAAATCTCGGTACCATCAGAGAACTCGGAATTCTTGAACACTATCATGAATCGGTTCTCTCTATCGGCCGACGATGCCAGGAAGGTGTAGCTCTCAGTCGTGCTGAGGTCGACTGTCACACCTGTAAACTGGTCAATCAGGGACATGTTGCTCAGATCGTCCATGTCACTATCGAATATGATGGTGTAGTGGCCTGTCTCCTGTGCCCTGAAGTTAACCGGCACCTCTCCCCTTCTGTCGCTGAACGCGATGGCGTAGTCATAACCGTCCTGTGGGATGTACAGCTTAGCGTGTTCATCATTAAAGATGAACTTCTCGAGTTTGCTGTCTTCGTTGAAGCTCACGATAGCCTTGTCGTGCACCTTTGCGTCGCGGGTGTTGAGGTCGCCTTTCACAAGGGTCATCTGAAGACTGCCATTATTGGCTGACGACTGCTGATTTGGTGCCGAAGTTCTGAAGGTGACACTTTCACCTGCGGTCTCGGTTTTCACCACAACGCCTGTGCAGGCTGGTATTGGGTTTTCGGCATAGTTTTCAACAATTTCAATATCGGAACCTTCCGCGTTCATCTTGTAATATGGTCTGTTTGCGTAAGCCTCCACAATGAACGGGTTGCCCACGAGGTTGAAGCCTTTAGGCAGGTTCTCGATCTCCTTCTCTGTGCCTGTGTTGTAGGTACCATAAAACATCAAAGTCTTGGTTTCCTTGGTGGCATAGAGGTAGCCTTGGCCGTTGACGAGCATGAAAGGATCCTCCTGTGTGTTGTGCTGATGGTAGTTCTCCCAAATGACACTAGTCGGATTCAAGCGGTAGAGGTCGAAGTCGTAAACGCCTGTTGAGATCTCTGTTCCAACGAGGTTATCTACCGCTGTAGGCGCTATGTTATCTACCACTGGTGAAGCGATGAAGACCCAACCGTCGTTGCCTTCGACGTAGCCATCAATGACAGTCGTCATGGCAGGTACAATCTTATTGCCTTCGATGTCTGCGGCAGTAGCAATGGTCTGTGTGCCATCAATGAAGAATCGTTTGCCCTCGACAAAAGTAACGCTATTCAAAACAGTCTCTCCTTTATAAATGTGACCGATGCTTTTGACGAAGTCGTTGGGGTTGGTCCAGCCGATGGTCAGCGTTCCGCTCTTAGCAAGTCCTCCAAGAATTCTATATCCAGGTCCAATACCAATCCCAAAGAGCCCAATGCTAGAACCTGCAGTTACCTGACCGCCATTGATGACGATATCGCCGCATACACCAGACTGGTCTGAGTCGCTTACACCACCGCCTATGCCTGCGGAAAAAACTCCGCCCTCGGCAATGACCACGCCGCCATTGATGGTGATGCTTCCACCCGAAGTGTTGTTATGATCGCCACCCAATCCGGCTGCTGTAGCATGACCCTTTACATTGAGGTAGCCACCGTTGATGACAAGGGTGCCCACACGCACGGCTCCAATACCCGATTTGTTGTCATTGCAGTCGTCGATAATCAGTGAGCCAGGTCCGTTGATGGTCAGTTTGTTGCCCTCGCTCAGTTCAATGCCTTTCTTGGCGGTAAGCGTGTTGCCCGCACCAAGATTCAGCACGACATCGCCGCTGATTGTGATGCGTTGGTTGACAGTAATGTTGCCATATACCTTATATTCACCTGTTGTCAGTTCGGTCGATTCAGCAGTCATGGGTTTGATGTCTGTCACGGCAAACGAAATGCTCTTTGAGCCAACACAGTCGCTACCCTTGGCAGTGATGGTCAGGGTGTAGTCGCCTTTTCCATTCACTGGAGAAGGATTGAAAGCATAGGTGTAGTCGGTATCATTCGTGAGCTCCGTGCCATCGGCAGCAGTGACGGTTGGAACGATGGTAATGTCCTCGCCCGTGTACTGATAGGCATCAGTAACGTTACTGATCGTACAAAGCTGATAGTAGGTATGGCTATTGGCCGTAATCTTTTTGTAGAAATCGTTCCCATGGCTGACATAGATTCGCGTGCCTTGGGCCTCGCCTAACGTCTCGGCGTAGTAGCAGGTCTGGGTTGCGTTTCTGCCACGCACGATGGTGGCACCGTTAGTGATAGCCGTTTCGCCCGCAGCCGGTGTTATGCCGGTGTTGGGGATATAGAACGAATTGCTGAAATTGATAACACAGCCATTATGCCAACCTATGAGGCCGGCGCAGCAATTAGTGCCATTGGTGGTGAACAGACGGCCGTCATAGATGCAGCCTGTCATGTTCAGCGTGCCGGACGGCATGGATACAATGCCGCCGTGAGTGCCGTCACCCGCAATGCTGCTATGGATGACAGTACTGACGATGCAGTTTGTGATGTTCGTCGTTCCGAGGGTACGGCTGACCAGTCCGGCAGCGAACTTCTTGGACATGTAGATGTTGCCGGCCACCTTGAGGTTCTCAATAGTGGCATTTTCGACGTAGCGGAACGGAGCGCAATATCCCTCGTTGAAAGGCCCGGATGCCGAGCCAGCCGTGAAGGTCAGCGTATAGTTGTCGTCGCCGCGGAAGATACCCTTGAAGGGGTGTTCGCTGGTACCCACCATTGAGGTAACGTTGATGTTGGCGTTCAGTTTCACGTACTTGTCGCTGTAGTCCATGCCACTGGCTACATTGACCGCAAACTGATTCCAGTTAGCTTCATTCTCGATGAGATATGGTTCATCCACTGTTCCGGTGCCAGGAAGATCATGCGTCACTACAAATGTGATTTGTTTTGAGCCAGTGTAGTCATTCGAAATGCCTGTGAGGACAAGTGTGTAGTAACCCCCTTCGGTGATGTTGATTGGGTATCCTGTCACGTCAGCACCGTTCAGCGTAGCCGTGTAGTTTTGATCAAGGGTAAGAGCACCATTGAGTCCTGTCACAGCCAGCGTGATTGCAGGGTGGTCTTCCAGTTTGTAAGTAGCTTCCACACCACTGACCGTGCAGGGGTGATAGTACATATTGCCGTCGAGTGCCTGTGCCTGTATGCAGACTTCATTGCTGGGGAGGGTGGCAAAGACCTGAATCCCCTGTGCATCGCCCAATGCCTGGGTGTAATAGCAGTATTCGTCTATGGTACCGCCGCGCACAAAGGTGGCACCGTCGGTGATGTCCGTCTCGCCAGCAGCTGGTGTGATGCTGGTGTTGGGGGCATAAAGCGAATTGTTGACAGTGACAGTGTTGCCATTCCACCAGCCAACAAAGCCGCCGCACTGAGTAGTGCCGTTGTTGGTGAGCAGACGGCCATTATAGACACAATCTGAAATGGTCAGCGGGCCGAATGGATGGCCAATGATGCCGCCGTGTGTGCCGTCGCCAGTAATGCCGCTATGGATGACTGTGCCGACGACGCAAGAGTTGATGTATGTAGTGCCGTTGCTGCGGGCAACCAATCCGGCGGCGTATTTTTTGAATGAGTAAATATTGCCTGTCACCTTAAGGTTCTTAATAGTGGCGTTGCTAACAGAGCGGAATGGAGCGCAATGGTCTTCGGCGAAAGGTCTTTCAGACGTGCCTTTAGTAAAGGTCAGCGTATTGCCGCCGCCGTCAAAGGTGCCTTTGAAGTCGTGTGCGATGGTGCCCACCATCTCAATAACATCGATGTTGGCGGTCAGCTTAAAGTACTTGCCACTGTAGTCCTTTCCATAGGCTACATTGTCGGCCAGATATGCCCAGTCGGTTGCATTTTTTATAAGGTAGGGGTCATCCTCAGATGTTCCTGCACCCGCAAACGGACCATGCAACTCTATGCTGAAGGTCTTCGATCCGGTATAGTAATCGCCCTTGCCTGTGAGGATGAGCGTATGTGTACCTGCCGAATTGATGGTGATTGGGAATGACGCCACATTATTGTTATCCAGCTTGGCTGTGTAGTCTGTGCCTAAGGAGAGTGTCGCACCTGTGACGCCTTTCACAACCGGCGTGAAGCTGATGTCAGGGGAACCAGTCTGCCATTCGTAGGATGACAATACGTCATTGACGGTGCAAGTCAGATAGTAGTTATGGCTATCGGCAGCCGTAAACTGCCAGTAGATTTCATTGACAGGAGCCGTAGTGTAGGCCTGAAGGGCGCCGCTGACAATGCAGGCGTTGGCGGGCGAGCCAATCTGTGTGTGTACATAGTAACTGTTTACGATGGAGCCCGAATTGCCCTGCAAGCCTATGGGGTGCATGGACGAAATGTTGTTGTAGCTACCCGCTTCCAAGCAGGCCTGCAAGGTGGGTGTACCACTGGTGCTCCAACCCCATATTCCTCCGACGTTGGCACGATTGCCGCCAACGCCGTTAAAGGTTCCAGCAAAGACGCTTTCCTTGATGGTAGTGGCCGATGTCATACCGTGGCCAATGATGCCGCCTGCGTAGTTGCTCTTGATGTTCAGCGTAGCAGTGACGTAGCATGCCTCGATGAGGTTGGTGCCTTCGGCATAGCTCACAAGGCCAGCCGCGTGCTTGTTGGCTGAGG
>JAEEGK010011027.1_pt1 | contig 20731 bp, 15 predicted proteins | sample 8958771 | NCBI WGS metagenome assembly JAEEGK01 (sample SAMN16246547, study PRJNA631951) | gut metagenome | biome: gut microbiome; feature: rumen; material: SC-attached | host: Bos | place: Iran: Karaj | collected 2018-10
CGCGCTCAACGGCGTGCTCGGGCGTCTCGCCGCCTTCAATGAATCCCGCAATGCAGGCGTAGATGTCCTGATTGCGCTGTACGTGGCGGGCAAGCAGAATCTTGTCGCCGCGGCTCACAAGCACAATCACGCACGGCTCGATGCGCGGAAAATGAATCTTGCCGCACTGCGGACACTCGCGCGCTGTAAACTGCTTGCTTTCAGTGAGTTTTGCACCGCACGTGCAGCAGAACCGCGTGCTTTGCCGCCAGTTGGCCACCGCCTTTGCCCGCGACACGCGGAAAACCGTCTGCTCGTCGCATTCGGTGTAGAATTGGCGGATTGTTTTGGTTATTAAGCGGTCGGGCAGTGGTGCTGTTGTTTCAAAGTTTAATGCGCAAATATTAAACTCTTGTTCTTCAAATAAATCGGCCTTGTTATCTAAAGTTTTTATTTCAATCAGGTCAGCAAACGTTACGGCGCTGCCGTCGGCTTTCAGCACAATGTTGAGCCCCGTTAGCGCAAAACATTGGCAATTAGTTGTTTGCGGATTCTCTATTATCGGCATAGTCTGATTGTTTTCGCTTTTAAATGATATGGCAAAGTTGGGGAATTTTTGGGTTAAAACATAGGCATATGGATTGTAATTTAATACTGAATGTGTCTGAAATTTTGCTAATTTTGTACAAACAAAAAAAGTTGTTATGCCAGAAATTGTAAATTCTATGGAATAATAATTAAGATGTTCTTTAAGCCTAAAGAGCATGAGCCGTCTCATATACACGCTATATACAACGAGTATGTGGGATTGTTTAATATTCAAACATTTGAGATGTTTGAAGGCGATTTGCCGCAAAAAGCACAAGATCTTGTTCGCGAATGGCTTGAACAGCATTCCAAAGAATTGCAAGAAATGTGGGATAAACAAGTAGTTTATAAACTTCCGCCGTTATGATTCCGAGAATTAAACATATAATGCCTATGTCAGGCTACAATTTGTATGTTGAGTTTGACGACGGCCGTAAGGTGAAATACAATCTTATGGACGATATTGCTTCGTTACCCAACTATTCAATGTTGACTGACGTCGCCGGGTTGTTTGAGCAAGCCACGCTTGACAGCAGTCGCACTATTGTCTATTGGAACGACCTTGTCGACCTGCCGAGTGACGCGATTTATGAATATGGGAAACCAGTGTAATCTTGCGAGAAAATCTTGTCCAAATCCCTTCAATCTGCGTCATCTGCGTTCTTCACCCATTCCCCAAACTTCCGCGCCAGCCAATGAGCAAGAAACAGATTGGCGACTACAGCAATTGTTGCCACAAGACTATAAATAACAATCTCTAAAATCTCTGCTTTAAATAACCCAATGCAATCGGCTATCAGCCAAATGCTTACAGGCAGAACCAAAATGCTTGTGGCAAGCGCCGGAATGTATTTGCGGATGACTACGGCCTGTCCAATGTGAACCACCAAATGCAGCGTGAAGGCGATGAATGTTCCCAGCCAGAGCAGGTTGAAAACGCGGTTGCCGGTGAATGTCAAACCGCAGATTATCAGTAATATGACAAACTCTTCGGCAACGGCAAGTGCAAAGCCTGCGGTGGATGTGAGATTGTTGAAAATGAACTTGAATGGCGGAAAACGCTTGCTAATGTCGGCGCCGTTGCGCGCCAGCCACACCCGCATCCCGATAATCTCTTCGAAATCGTGAAAAACAAACAGCAGCGGTAAAAGCCAAACGCAATGTTCCATATCGTTTTGTTAAGTAGTTGCCAATCATTGCTTTGCGTAATACGCGCAGGTCGGTGGCAACCGTTTATTTTCACCACATAGTTAGTGCTTTTTTCCGCTTAAAACGAATGAAAACCGAAATTGGCTTACAGCGCATATTTTTATGTCGATTGTCGGCTTTTAAGTTGTTATCAATCGCATAAACTTATATTGTATGATTGGTCATTTTGGCTATTTTTATGGCTACTGTGATGAAAAAGCGATTTGCAATATTATTGTCGGCTTTGATGGTTTTGGCGTGCGGAACATTAAGCGCACAGCCAACTGACAGCCTTTTGAATCTTCTGTCCGCTACCCGCGATGCCGACAGACGGGCCGACATTTACACACAGTTGTCGGAAATCAGCATCGGCAGCGACGACTCAAAATCCGAAATCTATTTCAGTAATGCCGTGTCGGTTTGCCTGAAGGCGAAGAACTACGGCATGGTTTTCGATATTATTCAGAATCGCATCGCCTTGTGCGACAGTCTCGGACGCATCGATTTGATTGTCAAGACCATCGACGGCCAGCAGCAGGCAATGGAAGAGACAGAGATGTACTCTGAAGCCGGAAAGGTTTACAACCATGCAAGTTTCGCCATGATTGATGCCGAAGACTATGAGTTGGCCGCGGTCTGCCTGATGCGGTCACAAGCCATGTCGGAAGCGGCCGGCGACACTGTCTCGCTCATTCGCGACGCATTCAATCTCGGCTATTGCTACAGCATGATTCACGATGAGAAAAAAGCTATCGAATACTTCAAAGAAACCGAGCGTCTGACAATCCTTTGCGGTGATTCCAAAGGCCTGATTGACATTTATATGAACATCGGCACAGCCTACGAGCACCTGAACATTATCGACACGGCGCTCGCTTACCATTTCAAATCGCTCGATTACTGCAACCGGAACAACGACAAATCGTTGCTATGGATGATTTATTATAATGTCGCCTTCGCTTATTTCGACGACAATAACTACAGCGAAGCGCTCGATTATTGCAGGCGGTCGCTATCGGCCGAAGAAGTCGAAAACAGTGAGTGGCCGAAGGACTATGCGATGCTCAACTCGCTCAAGGCCGAAATCTTCATAAAAACAGCCAATCCCGATTCGGTTATCGCCTGTCTGCAGCAGTGTCTGAAGTACAATCGGCAGAAAAACGACCGACGAAGCGAGTCAGAGTCGCTCTGCCGCATAGCCGACGCCTATCGTACGGCCGGAAACTACCGTCAGGCACTCGATTTCTACAATCAGTCGCTTAACTTGAGCCGCAGCGCCAATCTGCTTGCGCAGCAGAGAGACGCGCTCAAAGGCCTTGCCAGTCTCTACACCGACAGGCACAATCTGACGCTCGCCTACGACGCCATGTCCGCAGCCTGCCAGATAACCGACAGCTTGCTCAAAATTGAAAAGGAACAGGGCGAGAAGTCGCTCACGCAGCAGTTGCAGGCCCGCGAGCGCATAATGCTTATCGAGCACGAGATTGCGCAAAACCAGCAGAAGCAGCAGTATGAGACCGAACGGCAGGCTGCGCGGCACCGGACGCTGATACTGTCGCTCGCCATCCTGTCAGTGATTGTAACCGTGGTGGTGGTTGTTCTCATGCACGTGCGCCACATCAACTCGCTGCTGAAAAAGGCCAACAACGAGATAAACACGCAGAAAACACAGCTCGAAGAAGCGTCACTCAAAGTGCGCCGGCGCTACCGTTTTCTCGACTTGCTCATCAACACCGTTCCAACGCCGCTTTTCTTTGTCAGAAAAGACGACCACACGGTTGTGGGCTGCAACGAAGCGTTTGAGCAGCTTTGCGGTGTCCCGCGCGACGCCATAATGCACGCCACGCTCGACAATCTTCGCAAGATGACAGGCATCGATTGGTATCCCGACAAGACACGCGATTTTGGCACCGTGAGCCGGATGCGTTTTGCCGACGGTCGCCAGCGCGACGTGATTTGCTACATCAGCGAGATTACCGATGAAGGCGGCTATGGCGATTTGGCGTCGCTTGTCATTGTCGATGTCACCGAGCTTGAGAATGTCAGGCGGGAACTCTGCGAGTCGCAGAAGAACCTAGAAGACGCGCTCAACGTCAAAACCAAATTCTTCAGCATCTTCGCCCACGACCTGAAGAACCCGTTCAACGGCATTCTTGGAATGACCAGCCTGCTTGCCGAATACTACGAGAATTACACCGCCGATGAAGTCAAACGTTATCTTAAAGTCATAAACGATTCAGCCACACATGTTTACAATATGCTGACCAATCTGCTCGATTGGGCGAAATCGCAAACCGGCATGCTCGAAGTGTCTCCGTCGTCTTTCTGCATAACCGAGCCAATCAACGAAGCAATTGCGGTGAACAGCTATAATATTGATTTCAAACAGATTAAAATCGATTTGCAAATAGAATACGACTACACCGTGGTTGCCGACAAGAATATGGTGTTTACAATTTTCCGCAATCTGATAGGCAACGCGCTGAAATATACGCCAACAGGCGGTCGCATAACCATCACCGTGAACGATGGCGGTTCAGACTATGCTTGGATTGCCATCAGCGACACGGGAATCGGCATCTCGCCCGAGAACCAGAAGCGGCTTTTCAAAGCCAATCACCCAATAACAACACCCGGTTTGGCCGACGAGAAGGGCTCGGGGTTGGGATTGATTATATGCCACGAATTTGTCCGTCGCAACGGCGGCAACATCTCTGTCGTCAGCGAAGTGGGCAAGGGAACAACCTTCGTCTTCAATCTCAAAAAGGCGTGAGCGAGCCGCAAATCCCGATTTCCGACCGATTTTCAAGAGCCTTGAGAATTTTATTGTTTGTGCAGCGTCAGCAATGTATTTTTGACGCGAAAAAAAATGATTATGGCAACAAAACTCAAATGTTGGATTGATGCCGCGCGGCTGCGGACATTGCCGCTCTCGGTGTCGGGAATAATTGTTGGGTGTGGAATGGCGTATGATGATTATTGGAAGGCTTGGAACGGAAATGGTTTCAACGGATGGCTTTTTGCCTTGCTTATGGCCACCACAATATTGTTGCAGATATTGGGCAATTTCGCCAACGATTTGGGCGATTTTCAGCATGGCACCGACAATGAGAACCGTGTGGGGCCGCAGCGTACGCTGCAAAGCGGCGGACTGACTGTGGATGCTATGAAACGTGGAATTGTGGTTGCCGCAGCGCTCTCGTTCGTCGTCGGCCTGCTGATGCTGTGGGTTTCGTTCGGTTTTGGCGTTGGATTTTGGGTGTTTTTTGGCATCGGCATCGCCGCAATTGTGGCTGCAATGCGGTACACAATGGGACGCAATCCGTTTGGCTATCGCGGTCTTGGCGACCTGATGGTGCTCATTTTCTTTGGTTTGGCAACAGTTGTCGGCTCATATTTCATCATGACGCACCAAATCAATGCCAATGTGCTTATGATGGGGTTGGCCATCGGTTTTATGAGCGTTGGCGTGCTAAATGTCAATAATTTACGAGATTCAGCCAGCGACCGTCTGTCAGGGAAAATAACAATGGTTGTGAGATTCGGCACGCGCTTTGGGCAGATATACCATCTCTCGTTGTGCATTGGTGCTGTAGTTCTGATTTTTGCAAGTCTGTTTATTGGACGCTGTCACGTGTCGATAGGGCCGGCGTTGGGACCAGTGGCGTTGCCGGTGGTATTGCTGATGGCGCACGGAATCAGGGTTTTCAAAGCCGAAGATGTCAAAACTCTCGATCCGGAACTTAAAAGACTGTCACTCACCACATTGCTGATGTCGGTGCTATATGTCGTCGCTTATATGTCGACAACGTTCAAAGCACCAGTTTGTTGGCAATAAATGCAAGGGTGGCGCAGCATTTTTTGCTGTTGAAATTGGTTTCCAAGTCTTTTATCCTGACTGTCCGGGCAGTAAAAATTTTAATCCGGGAATTATAAATGGCTCGTTTTTAGACCGATATGTAAAAATTGCTCGACAGAAAACAAAAGATGAAACAATTTATTGCCACTTGATATTTTTTATACATTTGCACCGCAAAACGGAACGGAGTTTAGCGCAGTTGGTAGCGCGCTACGTTCGGGACGTAGAGGTCGCTGGTTCGAATCCAGTAACTCCGACAAGCTCGGCCAAAAGGTCGAGCTTTTTTTGTGGCCGCACTTTTTTAGCGATAAAACCCGTACAAAGCGTTTTTGAGCGCAATTGACTGTGTCTGTGCTTATTATGAGCAAAATTGGCGGCATTCAACTCTTTCAGATTCGCACAGATTGGGTAGGGGTGTGGTCCTGTTCGCATATTTCACGATTATTGTGGCGTTTTATCGCATCTGTCGCTTTGAAACATCCATTGGAATGATTGATAAATAAGCAATTGAGTGGGGTGGGTGTGGTGAATTAAAGACCAAGGTGCCTGTACAGAATTTTGCCTGAAATAGAAGCGTTGTTTATTTAACAATAATCAAGACGCATATAAAGATTGTCCAAACGGGTATTTGTTCGGTGTAAAAATGTGAATCGCCATACATTTTACACTTATCAACCAATACAATGTTGCATTCTATTTGTCGAGTAATCAATATTTTATATAATTCTATTTAAACTATTGCTACAATGATTTGCCGCATTTTGGATGTAATTGCATGAAAAATCCGTCATTGTATATATCTAAATTATAGATAACCAATAAAATATGCAATTTATTTAAATTAAAAATTCAATACGGATTTTTACCTGTTCCGGATTGTGGTTACAAATGTTAAATTTCACGTATTTACAAAAGTAAATATCACCGAAATCAATAAATGTTACATTTGTAAAAATTATTTTTTGCTATGGAAATACGTGAACGGATTGCAAAGATTATCGCTTTGGAAGGGGTGACGGCTGCGGCATTTGCTGATATGGTCGGCATACAGCGCTCAAATGTGTCACACATACTGAATGGCCGCAGCGGACCAAGTCTTGAGCTGCTGCAGAAAATTCTTTCCACCTTTCCGCATTACAACACCGACTGGCTGGTGATGGGAAGGGGCGAGATACGCCGACAGCCGGTTCAAAAGACGATTTTCGATGAGATTGGCGAGCCCGATCCTTATGCGGATAACGTTCCGGACAGTGCGGATAATGGTAGGAATCCTGCGGCAGACGATATGGCCGCTGTTTCTGAGCCCGAAACTCAATCGGCAGAATCTCAAAATGATGCACAGGCACCATCTCAGGTTGTCGACCAATCTGTTAACTCGACCACAACAACGATTGCTGCCACTGCAGGCCGTTCGTCCGAAGTCAAACAGGTGTTGGTTTTGTATTCCGACAACACATTTTCTGTATATAATAAACAGTAAATTAGTTTGTTACAACAATACTTGGTTGTTAGCAAATTGTAGATATAAGTATGGCGCGGGGACTTTCTTCGCGCCGTATTGTTTTATCTTTGAGTGTTTTTAAACGTCATTTCCAATGTACAGGACAATAATTCGCCCTTTGCTGTTCCGTATCGACCCCGAACGCATTCATTGTGTGATAAATACGGGGTTGAAAGTGGCTAATAGCATCGGGTTGGGACATTTGATGGGATTGATCTATAATCCAAAGAGTTTACAAATGGAAACCGAGTTTTGCGGCATAAAATTCCCTAACAAAATAGGTGTTGCAGCCGGTTTCGATAAGAACGCCGAAGTGTATAAAATGCTGGGACACTTGGGGTTCGGTCATGTCGAGATTGGCACCGTAACGCCGCGTCCGCAGCCGGGCAATCCCAAGCCGCGCTTGTTCCGTCTGCCTGCCGATGGCGCGCTCATCAACCGCATGGGCTTTAACAACAAAGGTGTTGACGCCACCGTGCGTAAACTGCGTCGTCGCAACCACAAGATTGTGATTGGTGGCAACATCGGCAAGAATACCGCAACGCCAAACGAGAACGCTCTCGACGACTATACGGCGGATTTTCAGGCTCTTTACGATCACGTCGATTACATTACAATAAATGTCAGTTGCCCGAATGTGGCCAATCTGCACAAGTTGCAGGATAAGGATTCGCTTGACTTGATTCTGGGCACTCTGACCAAACTGCGGGCTCAAAAGTCGGTGTATAAGCCAATTCTGCTGAAAATATCGCCCGATCTGACGTTTGAGCAGATTGACGATACGCTCGAAGCCATTGCGCAGAACGGCATCGACGGGGTGGTGGCAGCCAATACTAGCACCCGGCGCGACGGACTGAAAACCGATGCTGAGCGCGTAAAAGCCATTGCCAACGGCGGTCTTAGCGGTCTGCCGTTACGCGACCGTTCGGTTGAGATAATCAGTTACATACACCAAAAAACTGACGGGAAATTGCCGATAATCGGGGTGGGTGGCACCATGTCGCCCGACGATGCGATTGCAAAACTGAATGCCGGTGCAACGCTTGTTCAAGTGTTCACAGGCTTCATTTATTATGGTCCAAGCCTGGCGAAAGATGTAAACAAGGCGGTAAAATTTAGTTTACAAAAGTAAAATCTAGCAATTTTCAGGCTGTGTATTTTTGTAAAATATCGTCCGGTTGCGACTAAAAAACGGGAATTTTCAAAAATTGTTCAAAAAAGAGTTTTATTTAACATAATATTTGATGGTCAAAATCGCTGCTTTAAACGGAATGAGTTTTCTGAAAAAAATCGGAAACAGTTTAAGGTTACTGCCAATGGCGGTGGCGGTTTTGTTTCTGGTGTCGTCGTGTGCCGCGTCGCGCAAGGCCGCAGTCGAAGAGCGTGCCACGCTATCGAAGCGGATGGGAATTGAAATCACCAAAAAGGACAATATCAAACTCTACAAGCAGGTTTCGTCGTGGTTGGGCGTAAGGTACAGGCTTGGCGGCAACACGAAAAGCGGTGTCGATTGCTCGGGATTTGCCGACGCCATATATAAAGATGTGTATGGCATCAAGCTGCACCGCACGGTCGAAGACATTTACTCTGACGACTGCCGGCACATCCGCAAGGGCAAGCTGCGCGAAGGCGACCTTGTTTTCTTCCGCACCGACGGCAAACGCTCTAAAAAGCCGAATCACGTTGGTGTGTACCTGAAAAACGGCAAGTTTGCCCATGCAAGCACGTCAAAAGGCGTCGAAGTGAACAGTCTCGACAAGGAATACTACCGAAACGCCTTCATCAAAGGCGGGCGGGTTAAGTGAATGGCGGGCCGACCGATAAAAAAACTATTTTTGCGAAAGCACAATCAAAAGCCGATTACTGGCGTTATTTGTGTAAATATGTGAATGCCAATGGATAAGGAACACTACAAATTGCTCGATGACAAGCTGCCGATTTTCTTCAAATCGTGGTGGCTCGATGCCGTTGGCGAAGGCGGAGAGTGGCTTGCCGATGCTTTTGAAAGGAATGGCGGTGTTGAGTCGGTGTTTGTATGTTTCGTCAAGCGGAAATGCGGCCTGCGCTATATTGTAATGCCGCCGCTAACACAGTTTCTTGGCGAATACTCGTTCGCGGATAACACATTGAGCCACAACAAAATGGCATCGGAATATTTTATCAGCCGTATGCCCAAGGCCGCATTCACGGCCATCAACATGAGCCATACGTTCAAATATTGGACACCGTATCTGTGGCACGGTTTTCAGCAGACAACACGCTATAGTTTGAAAATCAACGACTTAACAGACACTGACCGCGTGTTTGACAATTTCGATGAATCGAAGAAAAGAAACATACGAAAAGCCGCTAAATCGCTAGAAATCAGGCAAAATATGGCAGGAGAGAAGTTCTACGATTTTTTTGCTGCCGGATTGATGGAAAAAGGCCAAAATCCCGGTTTTTCGCGTGATTTGTTCCTGAACCTGCATTCGGAATGCGTGGCGCACAATGCCGGCACAATCTTGTATACCGTTGATTCAGAGAATGTTACGCATGGCGCATTGTTCGTTGTTTGGGACAATTCGGCAATGTATGCGCTAACTTATTCATTTCCTGATAAATATCGTTCTTCGGGCGTTGGCGATTTCCTGATGTTCAATGCCATAAAACTGGCCGCAACGGTCACCAAATCGTTCGATTTCGAAGGCAGCATGCTCGAAGGCGTCGAACAGTCGTATCAGCGTTTCGGAACCGAGCCGTCGGAATATTACCAGATTTCAAGAATCAGTTGTCCGCTGCTGAAAATTTGGCATTCGTTCAGGCCGTTGTTTTAGCCGCGGACGTGAATTCCCGAATCACTGTAAATTTTTCGCGAACTCGCTGAGAATCGCATATTTTCTTCAAACTCGATATGTTTTATCTTTTTACACCAATTTTGGCGGCTCACGAACTCGCTGAGAATTGAATATTTTGCGAGTTTCTGATGAACGGATGGTTTTACGCGAAAAATTTCGATTATTGGTAATTGATATAAAAATCCTGGCAATCGGCAACTTTATGAGATTCTGACAGACGATCTGTGAACTTTCTGAGATTCGAATAAAAATTTTTCCGCAGATTTTTTTCTGCATAATCGAACGATTCGTTGATTTTTTGATTATTGATATAGTATATAAATTAATGATATTCAGACTAAAATTAATATTACCCCTTTTGTCTGATAATTTATATTATGTTAAATAGGGTATATAAAAATCCCCTTTTTTCTTGTTTTTGGGCTTGAAAATGCCTGATTTGCGGATTTGGCAGCGAATAAGTTGTTTTAGACAATTTCAACAGAACATTCTGCTGATATGAAGCAGAATTAATATAGTCACTGAATTGCCGACGGATTGCTGGAATCGCGCTTAAGGAAGTACAACTGTTGATGATTGTCGCGGACATTTCTGATAAATTAAAAAAAAGACGGACTGCAAATCCGCCTTTATATTAGCATTAAATCGCCAATCAATCGTTCACCATCACGCGCTTGGCCGTGTTCCCTACCCTTACAATGTAGATTCCGGCGGTGCGGACATTTATTTCGGTGCGGACGCGATGAATCGCGTCCCTACAAACCAATGCGCCCATGGCGTTGTAAACGCTGATTCCTTCCGTTGCGTTTTCAACCACAATGGTACGGCCTTGGGCGTAAATATTAACATTGCTGGCGGCTGTTTCCGTTACCGCTGTGCCCTTCTCGGGTGTTGTGGCAATCTTGGTGCCGGCAGCCGTGCGGGTGTCGGTTGTGCCGCAGCCGTGCTCACAGGCGGCTGTCTCGGTGCCATCGGCTTCGGTTGTGGCATCATTATTATATGTGTATTTGGCGAAATCGTGCCCCAAAGCCGGAATATCTGTTTGTGCCACAAGAATTTCATTGCAAGCCGAGCAGTGCTTGCCTTCGGTTTTGCCTGCAGCGGTGCAGGTTGCTGCCACTGCGACATCCACTACTTCGTTGTGGCCGGTGGCGGCAATCTCTACTGTTTTGCGGTTTAGCTCACTTTTGCAAGTTGTGCAGTAAACCACCGAATCTACCGCCCCTGCTGCCGTGCACGTTGGCGCAGCGTAGTTCTCGGCTACTGCTTCTGCTGCGGTGTGCCCGGTGGCGGCAATATCCACAACCGCCTTTGTCTGCGTTGAAAACAGCTCATTCTCGAATGTTGCCGTGTAGGTGGTTGTGCCATCACCCTCGCAAGTGGCCGCAGTGGTTACCGCGCTTGTTATGGTTGCGTTTTCTGTTGCAGTGTGGCTTTCATCACGCTGGCAAATGGCGGTTGCCGTGCAGGTGCTGCCGTCTTCCGCCCAAGCGTATGTTAGTGTGTAGTTGTGGTTGCTGCTGTTAATTGGTACAACTTCTTGTGCGACAAATACTCGCCCGCAATTTGAGCAGTGCACGCCTTCGGTTAATCCTGTTTCCGTGCAAGTTGGCTCTTTTGCATTATCGTGAACAAGCCCCTTGCACACACTAAAATTACCTAAAGAATTTGAACTGTAATTTTCCGGAACACATATTTTATCCAAATTACAGCCCGCAAAACAACCATCTCCTATAGTAAAATATCTTGTTCCATCGTAGGCTATCGTCAAGCCGCTACTTAGCCAGAACGCTTGGCCTCCAATGCTTGTAACCGAATTGGGAATGATGACTGATTTCAGGCTGCTGCAAGATTCGAACGCGGATTTGCCAATGCTTGTAACCGAATTTGGGATGGTGACTGATATTAGGCCGCTGCAACCTTTGAACGCATAGCCGCCAATGCTTGTAACCGAATTTGGGATGGTGACTGATATTTGGCCGCTGCAACTTGTGAACGCATAGCCGCCAATGCTTGTAACCGAATTTGGGATAACCACATTGCCACCATTTCCAATATAGGCGGTTAGTTTTGTTTTCGCATTATCTGAATAAACGAAATCACCATCTATTATTCCGTTGACATTTAATGCACCCCAAGGAGTTCCTGTAGCATTGCCCGAATAAGTAATGTTTTTTACATGATAGAACGCACCGCTGCCAATGCTTGTAACCGAATTGGGAATGGTGACTGATTTCAAGCTGGTACAATTAGAGAACGCATCGCTGCCAATGCTTCTAACTGAATTTGGGATAATCACATTGCATTCGTTTCCTATATAGGCAGTAAGATTTGTTTTTGCATTATTTGAATATATAAAATCACCATCAATTATTCCATTAACAGTTAGTGCGCCCCAAGGTTTTCCTGTAGCATTGCCCGAATAAGTAATGTTTTTTACATGGTAGAACGCACTGTTGCCAATGTTTGTAACCGTTCTGGGAATGGTGACTGTTGTAAGGTTGGTGCAATTACGGAACGCTGCATCGCCAATGCGTGTAACAGAATTAGGAATGGTGTATGTTGTTTCTGTTTTACCTTCAGGGTAACATACAATGGTCGTTTTGCCCTTATTGAACAAGATACCGTTTTCGGACGCATATTGAGTATTTTTTTTTTCTACATTAATTTCTGCCAAGCTGCTGCAATCAAAGAACGCATCGTAGCCAATGCTTGTAACCGAATTGCCTATGGAGACTGCTGTTAGGATGGTACAATTAAAGAATGCACGGTTGCCAATGCTTGTAACCGAATTGGGAATGGTGACTGATGTCAGGCTGGTGCAAAATTGGAACGCAGAGCTGCCAATGCTTGTAACCGAATTGGGAATAGTGACTGATGTCAGGCCGCTGCATTCTGAGAAGCCGCGAATGCTTGTAACCGTATATTCAACGTTATTGTCGGGGTTTGTTACTTTTTCAGGAATATTGAGAGTGCCGGTAGGCGGGGCAGAGCCTCGTCTGCCAACTGAAACATAACGTTTTGTTTCGTCGGTTACGTCGTACGTCAGGTTGCCAACAGTGAAATAAGTTGTCTGCGCCCATGCCTGTGCCGTGAGCATTGCGGCGCATAAGAACAAGAAAATGCGTTTCATGTTTAAAAATATTTTATTGGTTATTAGATAATTATTTGTTTCGGTTTTTGCTTCTGGTAGAGACGTGCCATGGCGCGTCTCTACAACATGCGGCATTTTTTTCGAATGTCAACAACAAACATAAAGAATTTCAGAGAGAAAACAGCCGGCGGTAATAAAAAGAGCCGAAGAAAAATTTAACAGGTGTGGTTAATAAAGTGAGTAAAAGACATTTACATTCCGTGCATGAAACAAAAGTAAATAAAACAAATGCGAATTAAAATCTGTGTAAATCAGTTATCCCGATAGTTATCGGGACTGTGTCATCTGCGTTCAAAAAAAAGGCACAAAAAAAAGCTTCTGCGTTGCAGAAGCTTCAGGGTGCCCAGAACAAGACTCGAACTTGCACAGCCAAAACGGCCACTACCCCCTCAAAGTAGCGTGTCTACCAATTTCACCATCTGGGCAAACGATTAAAGAACTTTGTGGTGCCTAAGACAGGACTCGAACCTGCACGTTATTGCTAACACTAGTCCCTGAAACTAGCGCGTCTACCAATTCCGCCACTTAGGCTTTTGAGCGGTGCAAAAGTAAACATTTTTTAAATTTTGCAAGTAGAAAACAGCACCTATTGAAAAAAACTTTAATTAAAAACGCAAACCACTATTTATCAAATCTTTACAGGTATGGTCAAACGGAATGTCGTTCCTTTTCCGAGTTCCGACTCCACGGTTAGTTGGCCATGAAGCATCTTGGCGAACGATTGCGAGATGGCAAGTCCGAGTCCTGTGCCGTGACTGCTGGCCTTGTTGGAGGTGACTTGGAAGAAACGATCGAAAATACGGCGCTTATCCTCGTCGGAAATGCCGATGCCAGTGTCTTCAACATAGAATTCAATCTGCTTGTCGAGCAGCGTATAGCCGATCTTCACTCCTCCCTTATCGGTGAATTTCATGGCGTTTGTGAGCAGATTCGATATTATTTGCACAAGTTTGGTCTCGTCGGTATAGATGGCAAGGTCAATATCCACTGGTTCGGCGTATCGGAGGCTGATGCCCTTGGCCTGCGCCTGGGGCAGGAATATGCCGTGCAGCCGCCTGAGCATCTCGTGAGGGACAATGCGGCTTGTTGCCACCGACACCTGCCCCAACTGAATGTCGGACATCACAAGCATGTCGGACACAATGCCCATGAGTTGGTTGCAACTGTTGCTTATAATATTGGTGTATGATTTCAGCGTGTCCTCAGGCAAGCCGACGCTCTCGTTGATGATTTCGGCAAAGCCCGATATGGCGTTGAGCGGTGTCCGCACTTCATGCGAAAGGTTCTGCAGCAGCATCTCCTTCATCTTGTCTGACTGCTCGGCCTTGCTCAAAGCCTTCATCAGTTCCATCTCAATGCTCTTGCGGGCTGTAATATCCTCTTTCACTGACACATAGCCACTAATATGCTTGTTCTTGTCGTAGATGGGCGATATGCGGACCGAATACCATATTACCAAATTGCCGTTTCGCACCTGGAACTCGCCATTCACACTGCCCGTTTCCATAAGTTTCTGATACAAAAGACTTTGTTGCTTGTTATCTAAATCAAATTCTCGGATTCGACGGCCGATAATATCGTCGGAAGTCAAGTTGTGAGCCATGAAAACCTTGTCGTTGGCATAGACGGCAATCCAGTTGCTGTCGTAGATGATGAATTCGTTCTGCGACTGGTTGATTGACTCAATCAACTGATAATTAGTTTGTTGCGCAATTTTCAGTGCGGTAATGTCAGTGACTGATATGATGCTGCTTCGCGGAGTGCCGTCGGACTGACCAAAGACTGAGAAATTCAGCAGTACGTTAACTTTCCGCCCTGTCTTGCGCAGGAAAACGGTCTCGAAGGAGTGAACCGTCACATTGTCGTTCGACTGCAAGCCCTTGCGGTTCAGCCTGTCGATTTCGCTCGGCGACATCAGCCGCAACAGACCTCTGTCTTTCAACTCATCGGCCTGATAGCCCGTAATTCTGTAGAACTCCTTGTTGCAATCGAAAATGTCGTAGCCGTGAATCAGGCCAATGGCTGTTGGTGAGGTGGCGTAGATGGCGTCGATGCGGGTGCGCTTCTCCTCCAACTCGAGTTCCAACTGCTCCTGGCGCGTAATGTCCTGAACAATACCCACAATACGCCCCGCCTCTGTCTCCCATTTCAGAATGTCGCCCGTGACAAAAATGTGCCGCGTGTTGCCCTCCTGAGTGGTATGGCAACTGAAACTAATGAACGTATCGCTCTGATTGTTCGATTTGATGCTTGCCCGCAGGCTGTCGCGGCCTTTCTTGTCGAAGAAGCGCAACAGGCTGCTGACGGGCATGGTGTGGCTGCTCCGTTTAATGTCGAAAATCCGACAGGCGGCATCATCCAGTTTGACCGACCTGCCATTGCCAACTGTCTCCCAGCAGCCAATGTGGGCGGCCTTCTGCGTGTCTTTGAGCAGGGCGTGGCTTTTGGCGATTGACAGCGACGCCTGCTTCTGCGCGGTGATGTCGGTGATTGTCCAGACAACGCTTTCGTCGGACAGCATTTTGCCCGTGACGTGAATCCACGCAAGCGTGCGGTCTTTCCGATACACCTCGAATTCAGTTGAATACGTCACTCCTATGCGCATCAGATTGTAGCCTTCGCCACGCAGTTTTGCAACCATTCCTGGGTCTTTGAACACATCCTCGAACTCGTAGCGCTGCTGGCGCATATCGTCCTCAGTATAGCCGAAAGCCTCCTTCTTGTTGAACCATTGTACGCGCCCTTTGCTGACCAACAGCACGCCGCAGTCGATGGCGTCGAGAATGGTGTGCTGCAGTTTCGAGAGTTCGTCGTACTGGCGCTTAATTTCCTTCTGCTCAGTGATATCCTGCATGGTACCGAAAAACGACTTGACGTTGAAATCCTCGTCGAAGATGAAGTTTCCCGTCACGCTGAGGGTGCGTTTCTGCTTGTCGGTCTGGCGGATAATCTCGCAATCGAAATTCTCGAAGATGTTGGAGTTGATAACCTTATTAAGGTGCGAAACAACAACCTCGCGGCCCTCTGGCGTGAGCACAAACTCAAGGTTGCGCAGTGTCTGGCTGCCTTGATAAGGCAAACCGAACATCTCATAAACATGCTCATCGCCCATGAATTCACGGGTTTCGAGATTGACTTCCCAAAGACCGATGCCTGAATCGTTGCGTTTCATATAACGGCGGCGGATGTACTCAATGTTGCGCAGACTCTCCTCCCGCCTTGTCACATCAACGCCTGTGGCATATAAAATGCCGCCCAGAACGCACGACGACCAGCTGAGCCACCGCGTGCTGCCATCTTTGTGCAAAGCCTTGTTTTTGAACGGAAAATTGACGCCTTCAGTCTTGAAAAGATTCTTAATCTGTATTTCGGCGCGCTCAGTATCATCAGAATGCACAAGCTCCATAATGTGCCGCCCGACAAGTTCTTCGGGCTGATAACCAAATATTTTCACACACGTAGGGTTGATTTTCAAGATATGGCAGTCAGAATCCATAATAAGCAACAAGTCGTTGCTGTTCTTGAAAAACAATTCAAAAGCCCTATGGTCGTTAATCTTGTCCATAACAAAAGTGTTTCGGGAACAACCTTGAAAAATAGGAATAAAAACGATTGGTTGTGTGCCTATTTTCGCCCTGGAAGTACTTTTTTGTTTTTTTTCAATATGCTATTGCGTATTAAAAATCTGCACTTACCTTTGTGGCACAAAAAATTAGGACGAAATGTTACAGCATCATCACCACCATCATTACTTTGGTTAATCTAACAGAGCATTGACTGGTTGGTTCTATGTAAATTATACAAAAGGCTTGCAGCAATGCGAGCCTTTCTTGTTTAGGGGCTTTGAAAACAGTGTTTTGAATATTTAATTAAATGATAAATAATATGTTACGAATTGCAGTACAGGCCAAAGGCCGATTGTTTGACGAGACAATGACAATGCTTGCGGAGTCGAGCATTAAGGTGGAATCGGGAAAGCGCACCCTGCTGGTGCCCGCAAAGAACTTCCCCGTTGAGATTCTTTATCTGCGCGACGACGACATTCCGCAGGCCGTGGCTAGCGGCATTGCCGACGTGGGCATTGTTGGCGAGAACGAGTATGAAGAGCGTCAGGAAGACGCGGAGATTATCAAGCGCTTGGACTTCAGCAAGTGCCGTCTGTCGCTGGCCATACCCAAAGAGATTGACTACAAGGGACTTGAGTGGTTCAACGGCAAGAAGATAGCCACTTCGTATCCTGGAATCCTGAAGCGTTTCCTTGACCAAAACGGCATCAAGGCCGAAATACACGTGATTACTGGCTCGGTTGAGATTGCCCCTGGCATCGGCTTGGCCGACAGCATTTTCGACATTGTTAGTTCGGGAAGCACGCTGGTGAGCAACAACCTGAAGGAAGTGGAAGTGATTATGAAATCGGAAGCCATTCTGATTGGAAATAAGAAACTTACGGCCGACAAACGCGAGATTCTGAACGAACTGCTGTTCCGCTTCGACTCGTACAAGAACGCCGAAGGCAAGAAATACATCGTGCTGAACATCCCGAACGACAAGATTGCCGCCGCAAGCGAACTGCTGCCTGGTATGAAGGCCCCCACCATCACAAAACTGGAGACCGACGGCTGGTCGTCAATGGCTTCGGTGATTGAGGAGAAGCACTTCTGGGAAATCATCGGCAAACTGAAAAACCTTGGCGCTGAAGGCATTCTGGTAATGCCGATTGAGAAAATGATTTACTAATGGTTGAACGGGTTTAACAGGTTGAACAAGTTTAAAGGGTTTTAAACAGCGAAAGCGTTTAAACTTGTTCAACAGCGAAGCGTTTCAACTTTAAACTTCGAAAACATAAAACTCACAAAATGAACATTATAATCAACCCCGAAAGAATTGCCTGGAAGGATATTGTGGCGCGGCCGCTGATTGACCGTCAGAGCCTGGCGCCAATGGTGAACGACGTGCTGACGCAGGTGCGCGAGCGCGGCGACGAGGCTTTGCGCGAACTGACGCTGAAATTCGACAAGGTGGTGCCCGAAAGTTGGCTCGCAAGTGAGCAGGAATTCAACGAGGCCGAGGCCAAACTGTCTGATAATCTGAAAAATGCCATCCGCACGGCGAAAGAGAATATTGCCAAATTCCATCAGGCGCAAATGCCCAAGCAGGTTGAAGTGGAGACCGCCGAAGGGGTGCGCTGCTGGCAGAAGGCAACGCCGATAAACCGCATCGGGCTTTATGTTCCTGGCGGTTCGGCCCCACTCTTCTCAACGGTTCTTATGCTGGCCATTCCCGCGCAGATTGCTGGCTGCGGCGAGGTGGTGCTCTGCACACCGCCCAACAAGGAGGGCAAAATCAACCCCGCCATTCTGTTCGCCGCAAGGCTGACGGGCGTTCGGCGGGTGTTCAAGGTGGGCGGCTCGCAGGCCATTGCGGCTATGGCGTTCGGCACGGAGACCATTCCGCAGGTTGATAAGATTTTCGGCCCTGGCAACCAATATGTTACGTGCGCCAAGCAACTTGTTTCGTCAATGGGCGTGGCTATTGATATGCCCGCTGGACCGTCGGAGGTGCTGGTGGTGGTTGACGACCAAACGCCTGTGCAGTTCGCAGCCGCCGACCTGCTCTCGCAAGCCGAGCACGGGCCTGACAGTCAGGTGGTTCTGGTGTCGCTCTCGCAGCACAAGATTGAGGACGTTTGGCAGGAGACGCAGCGCCAACTCGACGAACTGCCGCGCCGTGAGTTCGCGCAGAAGGCGCTGGCCAACTCGCGGTTTGTCTGCTTCAACGATATTGACACGGCAATGGATTTTGTGAACGCATACGCCCCCGAACACCTTATTCTGTCGGTGAGCAATCCCGACGAGTGGGCACAGCGCGTGCGGCAGGCTGGCTCGGTGTTTATGGGCTACTACTCGTGTGAGAGCGCGGGCGACTACGCGTCGGGCACCAACCATACGCTGCCAACCAACGGCTATGCCCGTGCCTACAGCGGCGTGAATATCGACAGCTTTATGAAAAAGATTACGTTTCAGCAACTTACAGCCGACGGAATCCGACATTTGGGCCCCGTGATTGAGACAATGGCCGCCGCCGAAATGCTCGACGGACACAAGAATGCCGTGACGGTGAGGTTGAAAAGTTTAGAGGTTTAAAAGTTTAGAAGTTAAGAGGTTTAATGGGTTTAACGGGTTTAACAGGTTTAACAGGTTTAACAGGTTTAAAAATCGTAATTCGTAATTCAAAATTCGTAATTAACTAATGCCTAGTGCCTAATTCCTAATGCCTGAAACCTAAATAAATACATTTGCTTATGTCAAGTTTTGATTTAAATAAAATTATCCGCCCGAATGTGCTGGCAATGGAGCCTTATTCCTGCGCACGTGACGAATTTGAGGGCGAAGCCGCCGTCTTTCTCGATGCGAACGAGAACTCGCTCGGGTCGTTGGCTGGCGATGGCTACAACCGCTACCCCGACCCGCGGCAGACACAGTTGCGGATAAAAGTGGCGAAAATAAAGGGCGTGAAACCCGAACAGGTATTCTTCGGAAACGGCAGCGACGAGCCTATCGACTTGCTTTACAGGGCTTTCTGCCGTCCGACAATCGACCGCGCAATCATTAACCCGCCCACCTACGGAATGTATAAGGTGCAGGCGGCCATTAACGAAACACCCGTCGATGAAGTGCTGTTAACACCTGATTTTCAGTTGCAAACCGACAAGATTCTGGCTGCCGTAAAGCCTGAAACAAAGCTCATTTTCGTTTGCTCGCCGAACAATCCGTCGGGCAACCTGATGAAACGCGAGGCCATTATCGAGCTTCTGGAGAAGTTCAACGGCATTGTGGTTGTGGACGAGGCTTATATCGATTTTGCTGAAACAGAATCGTTTACAAAACTGATTGACCGCTACCCCAACCTGATTGTGCTGCAAACGTTCAGCAAGGCCTGGGGAATGGCCGCTCTGCGCTGCGGAATGGCTTTCGCGCAGAAGGAAGTGATTGACGTGCTGTTGAAAATAAAGTACCCCTACAATATTAACATTCTCACGCAAGAGACTGTGTTTAAGGCACTTGACCGCGAGGCGGAGAAAAACGCTATGGTGAAGCAAATTCTTGCCAACCGCGCCGAACTCATTAAGCGGCTAAACGCTTGTAAATGTGTTGAATGCACCTACCCGACCAACGCCAATTTTGTGCTGGCCAAGGTTACTGACGCACCCGCAATCTACCGCTACCTTGTGAGCCGCGGAATCATTGTCCGCAGCCGCCACAACGTTGCGCTCTGCACCAACGGACTGCGCATTACGGTGGGCAAAACGGGCGAAGACGACACTTTGATTAACGCTTTAAATGAATTTGGTAAAACTTTGTGATATAATGTTATAAAAAGAACGCAGTCCCGATAGCTATCGGGAACACAGATTGAACAGATTTTCACAGATTTTTGTTGCGTACCTACGGCACGCCGAAATTATATTTATGCTGATTCTACCAATCTGTCGTCACTACGTGACTACTAATGTGTAACTTATTAATACATAACGATATGACTAAACGCAGAGCATTGTTTATCGACCGCGACGGCACGCTGATTGTTGAGCCGCCCGTAACGTTTCAGGTTGACAATCTCGACCA
>JAEEGK010011029.1_pt1 | contig 20730 bp, 18 predicted proteins | sample 8958771 | NCBI WGS metagenome assembly JAEEGK01 (sample SAMN16246547, study PRJNA631951) | gut metagenome | biome: gut microbiome; feature: rumen; material: SC-attached | host: Bos | place: Iran: Karaj | collected 2018-10
TCGAAGGTGTTGCGGTAGTTCCGCGCACGCTCCCGGAAAGCCGCCACCACGTCGTTCCGGCCGGCCACCTGCGCGGCGTGGAAGATGCTCCAGTCGTCGAAGGAATACTCCAGCGTATTGGAAGCCGCCGTGGCGTCGTTGTCGAACGGTGCGTAGCCGTAGGCCGCATAGTCGCGGGCCGAGGTCAGATACGGACAGTTGGCCGTGGCCACCATCGCCGCGAAGGCCTCGTCCGCATCGATGGACGCCCCTTTCACAAGCGCATCTGCCACCACGCTCACAGCGTGGTAGCCGGTCATGCACCAGCCTTCGTTGCCCTGCAGGCTCCACACCGGCAACATCCCCACGGGATTCTGCCGCCAGTGGGCCAGCATCGCGCGGACCATGTCGGTGTTGCGGCTGGTCTTGAGCAGCCCCAACAGCGGGTGCTCGGCGCGGTAAGTATCCCAGACGGAGAAAACGGTATAGTTCGTAAAGCCTTCGGCCTGATGCACTTCCCCGTCCACACCGCGGTAGCGGCCGTCCACATCCATATAGACGGAAGGATTGATCATCGTGTGATACAGGGCCGTATAGAGGCTCGCCTTCTGGTCGTCGGTGCCCTCGCACTGCACGACGCCGAGTTCACGCTCCCAGGCCTGCGCCGTTTCCTGCCGGATGGTCTCGAACGACTTCCCGGCCGCCTCTGCGGCCAGGTTCTTCTGCGCGCCTTCCGTCGAAACGCCCGATAAGGCCACCTTCACCTCGAGTTCGGGCGCCTCGGCGTCGAACTCGAAATAGGCCGTGACGTCGCGGCCGGCGATGTCGGGGAAATTGTGATGGAGGTCGAACTTGCGCCAGAAGCCGCGGTAGTCGGGCTGCCGGCGGTCGGCATAGCCATAGTTGACGATGGGTTTGGAGAAGGAGATGGCGAAATAGGTCTGGTTGAAGCGGGCCCAGCCGTCGGTGATGCGGAAGCCCACGACGAGCGTGTCGCTCACGACGCGGAGGCTCGACCAGAGGACTTTGCCGTCGTAGTTATAGATGCCGTGGAGCAGGTCCACCACCAGGCGCTGGGGGCTGCCTTTCGGGAAAGTGTACTGGTGGACGCCCACGCGCTGCGTGGCGGTAAGCCGCGCGCGGACGCCGCTGTCGGCGAGCGTGACTTCGTAGTAGCCGGGCTCCGCGTGCTCCGTGTCGTGGCTGAAGCGCTGGCGGTAGCCGGAATCCGGATCTTCTTTCGTACCGGGCGTCAGCTGCAGCGCGCCGGTCTGGGGCATGATCAGGATATCGCCCAGGTCGGAGTGGCCCGTGCCGCTGAGATGGGTATGGCTGAAGCCGACGATGGTGTTGTCCTCATACTGGTAGCCGGCGCAGTAATCGTAGGCGCGCGGCTGGTACTTGCCGTTGATGTTATGCGGGATGGTATCCGTGTCGGGCGAAAGTTGCACGGCGCCGAACGGGGCGCAGGCCCCGGGGAAGCAGTGGCCCATCCCCGTCGTTCCGATCATCGGGTTGACATAGCGCGAAACCTGGGCGTAGGTTGTGGACATAATCGCAAACAGGCAGATGGACAAGAGGAGGAACCTTCTCATAACTCACTTGATTTCGGTCAGCGCACCGGTTACCGAATCGATGATGAAGCCGCGGACGACCACGTCTTTCGGGACCAGCGGGTGATTGACGATGGCGGCCACGGTCTTGCGGACGGAGGCTTCCGTGTCGTGGAAGCCTTCGAGCCAGCCGGCCACGCCCTTGGCCTCCCACGTGGCAAGCGTCTCTTCGGAGATGCCGTGTTCCAGCATATGCGGCCGGAAAGCGTCATAGCTCATATGGCAGGCGCCGCAGGTGGAATGGTGCACCACCATCACTTCCTTGACGCCCAGCTCGTAGATGCCAACCAGCAGCGAGCGGATGGCCGAATCCGTCTCCGAAAGGACGAGGCCGCCGGCGTTCTTGATGATCTTGGCGTCGCCGTTGCGCAGGCCCAGCGCCTGGGGAAGCAGTTCCGTCAGGCGCGTGTCCATACAAGTGAGCACCGCGAGCTTCCGGGCGGGGTATTTGTCGGTGATGAACGGCTCGTAGCCCTTGTCGGCCACGAATTGCCGGTTATACTGAAGGATGTCGTCGATCATATTCTTTATCATTGCATTTCTACAAAGTTACAAGAAAAGTCATTATCTTCGCATACCGCAAAAAGATTGTTCCCATGGCCAAAGTCTACGTCGCCTCCAGCTGGCGAAACCCCTATCAGCCCGAAGTCGTCGCACGGTTGCGCGAAGCCGGGCACGAAGTCTACGATTTCCGCAATCCCGAAGAGAATCCCGGCGGATTCCACTGGGCGGACATCGACGAGAACTGGCTGGAATGGACGGCCCGGGAATATATCGACCACCTGGACCATCCGATTGCCGAAAAAGGTTTTACGGCCGACTTCCGGGCCATGGAATGGGCCGATGCCTGCGTGCTGGTGCTGCCCTGCGGCCGGAGCGCCCACACCGAAGCCGGCTGGTTCGCCGGCAAGGGGATCAAGACCGTGGTCTACATCCCTGAAAAGCAGGAACCGGAGCTGATGTACAAATTGTTCGACGCCGTCGTCGACAGCGTCGACGGACTTCTCGCTGCCATCGCCTTATGAAAGAACATCTGATAATCTCCCCGGCCGTCAAGGCGGCCCTGATGGCCGGCGAGCCGGTCGTCGCCCTGGAATCGACCATCATTTCCCACGGAATGCCCTATCCCCAGAACGTCGAAACCGCCCTGAAGGTGGAAGAGACGGTCCGGGAGGCCGGCGCCGTGCCGGCCACCATCGCCGTGATCGGCGGCCAGCTGAAGGCCGGCCTCACGGCTGCCGAGATCGAATACCTCGGCAAGCAAGGCCCGGCCGTCACCAAGGCCTCGCGCCGCGACCTGCCCGTGCTGGTCGCCCGCGGCGCCGACGGCGCCTGCACCGTGGCCACCACGATGATCATCGCCCATCTGGCCGGCATCCGGGTCTTCGCCACCGGCGGCATCGGCGGCGTACACCGCGGCGCCGAGACCACGATGGACATCTCGGCCGACCTCGAAGAGCTCGGCCGCACGCCCGTGCTGGTAGTCTGCGCCGGCGCGAAAGCCATTCTGGACCTGGGCCTTACCTTAGAGTATCTGGAAACGAAGGGCGTACCGGTCATTGGCTACGGCACGGAAGAACTCCCGGCCTTCTACACCCGCACCAGCGGTTTCAAAGTGGATTATCGTCTCGACACGCCGGAAGAAATCGCCGCCGCGTTCCGCGCCCAGCAGGAGATGGGCCTCGGCGGCGGCATGCTCGTGACCAATCCGATTCCGGAAGCTTATTCGATGGATCCAGCCCGCATCAACGCCGCCATCGACCAGGCCGTCGCCGACGCCCGGCGTCTGGGCATCCACGGCAAGGAGACAACTCCCTACCTCCTCGCCCGCGTCAAGGACCTCACCGGCGGCGACTCCCTCTCCGCCAACATCCAGCTCGTCCTCAACAACGCCCGCCTCGCCGCCCACATCGCCAGGGCGCTGGTATCATAGCGACAGAACTGTTTCTTTTTCCAGACTACGGCCCCTCCGGGGCCTATCCCTCCCAAGCAAGCTTGGGCCCCTCCCACTCACGGCTGCGTGGGCGCAGACGGTCTGGAAAAAGAAACAGTTCTGTCGCTGATAATCAGTCGCTAAGACAATCTTTCTCAACGAACGACGTGACCAGTTTGAAGACGGGGACGTAGCTGTCGAGACGGATGGTCTTCATATTGTCGTTCGGGGTGTGGTAGTACGGGAAGGCGTCGCCTTCCTGGTTTTCCAGGAAGATGCAGGGGACGCCGCGGACAGCGAAGGGATAATGGTCGCTGTTGGCGGCCAGGTCGCCGCGGTTGAGCGCCTGGAAGAGCCCCTGCTCCGCATTGATCTGCTCGAACAGTCCATAGCGCGCCATGCCGGCGTCGCTGACTTCGCAGTACTGGACGGGATTGTTGTCGCCGATCATGTCGAGATTGAACAGATAGCGGATCTGGTCGAGCGGCACCACCGGGTGCTCCACATACCAGGTCGAGCCGCGCAGGTTGGCGTCTTCGCCGGAGAAGGCGATGAAATACATATCGTATTCCGGTCGATGCTCCGCATAGTACTGGGCCAGCGTGATGATGGCGGCGGTGCCGGAGGCGTTGTCGTTGGCGCCGGGGTAATACACCTTCCAACCGAGATTGCCGAGATGGTCATAGTGCGCCGTAAAGACATAGCAGCCGTCGTGGCGGCGGCCTTCGACCTTCGCGATGACGTTCTCCGTCGGGTAGTCTTTCAGGAATTCATTGTCGACGTTCAGCCGAACGGTCTTCACGCCGGCGATGGCCTCGGGAGTCACCCAGACGATGGGCTTGTCCACCACCTTCTCGCCATAGGCCTTGTAGAACTTGATGGGCGACGTCCACTCGTAGAGCAGGCCCGCATTCGGGCAGGCGCCGGCCTTCTGGAGTTTGGCGAAAGCTTCCCGATGGTTATAGGTGAACCAGAATTCGCAGCACACGAGACAGTTCGCATACTCCGGCCGGGCCAGGTCGGCGAACATCCTGTCGGCATCGAAGTTCAGGGTATCGACGTGATACACCGGAAACTCCCCGTGGACGCCCGGCGAATACTCGCGCATCGAGAAATCGATGCCGGGCACCAGTTTGCGGCCGTCAGCCCACATATCCATCTTCCCGCTGAAGGTATTGATGTCGAGCGTAAAGGGTTGAAGCGTCACCGCATCGACGCCGGACTTCTGAAACTCCCGGGCAATGTACTTCCCTGCCTTGCGGACGCCGTCGCGGGCATAACCGCGGCCCTGATACTTCGCGCCGCTGAGTTGGCGGACCATTTTTTCAAACCGGGGCAGGTCCTGCGCCTGCACGGCCGGAGCCAGCAGCAGCGCCGCCAGCGCGGCCAGACAAAGATTCCGAATGGTTTTCATAAGACTTTTTCTGCTAATCCTTGTAAAGATAGCGATTATTTGCCCTTGCCCGGCAAAATGTTTATTTTTGCCTGATGATGAAAGAGAACACCCGTACCCTGATCCTGCTCCACACCGCCGTTTTCCTCGCCGGCTGGACGGGGATTTTCGGCCGGATGATCTCGCTCGGCGGCCTGTCGCTGGTCTGGGTGCGGATGATCGTGAGCGTCGTGACGCTGGTCACCGTCCTGGCGCTGACCCGGCGGCTGCACAAAGTGGACGGCAAGACGACGCGCCAGATCATGGCCTGCGGCATTCTGCTGGCCCTGCACTGGGTCGCTTTCTTTGCCAGCATCCAGACGGCCAACGTATCGATCGGCGTGGCCTGCATCGCCACCTCCTGCTTCTTCACCTCGCTGTTCGAGCCCTTGTTCGGCCGGAAACGGTTCTCCTGGAGCGAAGTGCTCATCAGCTTCATTTCCATCGCCGGCGTCCTGCTGATCTTCAGCCTCGACGTCCGCTACCGGCTCGGCATCGCGCTGGGCCTGCTGTCCGCGGCCCTCTACTCCATCTTTGCCCTGTGCAACATCAACGTGGCGAACCGCTCCGGCGAAGACAGCGCGACGATGCTGCTCTGGGAACTGGCCGGCGGCGCCCTCTTCCTGACCCTCTGTCTCCCGGTTCAGGCCCGAATCCTGCCGTCCGAGGCGATCGTTCCGGCCCCCGGCGACTGGCTCTGGCTCATCCTCCTCGGTTCCGTCTTTACCGTCGTCCCCTTCTTCTTCCAACTCCAGGCACTACGCAAGCTGTCGGCCTTCACCGTCAACCTCACCTACAACCTGGAGCCCGTGTACAGCATCGCCCTGGCGGCGCTCTTGTTCCACGAAACGCGCGAAGTCGGCTGGTCGTTCTGGCTCGGCCTCACGCTGATCGTCCTCTCCGTCATCCTCCAGACCCGCCGCGCAGCACGCTAGCCCGCCGCAGCGTCAGTCGGCGAATATATCCTCGTCCATTTCGACCCCTTCCGGGTCGGGCTGATAGTCGAGGATGTCGCCCGGGAGGCAGTCGAGGACCTTGCAGAGTTTATTGAGCGTCGTGAAACGGATGGCGCGACCTTTCCCTGTCTTGAGCAGGGAAAGGTTCGTCAGGGAAATGCCGATTTTTTCCGAAAGCTCCGAGAGCTTCATGTGCCGCTCCCAGAGCAGCTTGTCGAGATTGACCGTAATCATATCGCCAGGTTGCTGTCTTTGGCGGCCAGATAGGCCATCTTGTAGAGTCCGGCGAAAAGCAGGACGATGAGGGGAATCAGGATGACGTTGGAATCGATCATCAGGGAAGACTCTCCGTGCATGGCTGCACTGTAATTGGAGCGCACAAAAGCGAGCAGCAGACTCACGAGCGCCGCCCAGCGGATCAGGGCAATGTTGGATTGCGGAAAGATTTCGCCGCTCTCCAGCCCCCGGTTGATCCGGCTGATGAAAATCCAGCACAGCACATAAAGCAGCGTGATGCCGACAAAGCGGGCCGCGATGAGAAAGATCTGCCAACCGCGGATTTCGGGATTCCACACGACGGGAGCGAAGAAGTTGTCCAGCCAAAGCATGGAGAACATCTGGCAATAGGTGTACGCAAGCGTCAGGCCACCCAGCAGAAGGATGGCAATGGAGAGCCGCTTGATGCTCTTTTGGGTCCGATTGTTCATATTGCGTTTGTTTTGTTTCGCGTTTCCGTGACAAAGATAATACCAATTTTATGAATTTCGTAAATTATTTTTACGATAAACATAAATTATTCGCCCCTTTCGCTGATTCACTGGGTGGCAGCAAAGTGCTTGATTACTAGCCATTTCCTGATAATCGCTTGCGTAAAAAGGCGCAAGCGATTAACCGCAATCACCTGATTATAAGCATCATAAGTGCCACACAAAAAAAAGCACCCACAATAGGCGCCACGGAATCCATCTACAGGGATAATTGAAGAAATTTTGAGATCTGCAAGGGACTTGCTCCCGTTTCCGCCGCTAAAAACCAGGCAATCCGCCGCTTTTCCAAATCCGATAGCGACAGGACGGCGCGCATATCTTTAAACCCTCCCGTTCCCAATAGCGCCGCCTGCATTTCCTTGAAAATCCCATCAGAATCTGGCGTTACTACTTCCTTAATCTGGTATTCGCTGCCGGTATTCGCGTTGATCGCCGTAAGCATGGTCTGAAAATCATCATAATAAGCTGTCAAATCCTCATAAGAAATACAATTATACAGCGAAACCGTATAGTCGGTCAGCTGCACAATCTCATTGGCGGTCAAGTTTTTGATAATCCTGTCAATCAATGCATAATTCAACGGGAGGTCCGATTCTCTGAGTGCGCGTACCTCCGCAATGGCTCTACGCATTGGACGACTGGCCTCTCTGGTCTTCAGCGGCGCAGAAAAAGGATACCGGCAGTGCGCATACAATAAAAAGTTCCAGCGGTATTCCTCTGCCCGACTACACAACTTCTTCTCGACCGGATTATTGTACAGATAAGAAATGGCAGTCCGGGCCTTCTTCTCATTAACCTTGGGCGCACTTCCAAAACGATGTCTGAAGTACTGTCCCTTCCGCAGATATCTCACATTTCGCTGACGTGAAAACCGGCTCGTGTATTCGCACACGAACGCCGACATCGCTTTCCGGGATGGAGCTTTCACCAGAACGTGGATATGATCATACATCAGGCACACCCCCAGCACAACGATATCATACTTTCTGGCTACTGTGCAGAAAATCGTGAAGAAAACCAAAAAATCCCGTACGGAGTAAAAAATCAGATAACCCCCGACAGTCCGCTGATAGATATGGTGGAGGGCACCCACCTTGAAAACCCTGTTCCTTCCCTTCATAGCGCTCGCACAATAAGGTTTATGCAAAGATAATATCAGAAAGCCCGTTTTGCAAGCACTTTTTTGGGTGTGGCAGACAAGAAGCTAGATGTGAGCATCTTACAATAAATCGGTTGCGCTATTTTACGCAACCGATTTATAACAAAGCATTGTCTATCAGCGAGATAGCCGCCACCACCCACTAGCGGCGAAGGTACTGCTGCCGGACGGATTCGGGGAATTTTTCGATGGCGTAGCGGAGCATCGTGCGGGGCATAAGGGATGCACGGTCACGGCCGGGCTTGACGGAATCGTCGTCCAGGGCTTGACCCGGGATTCCCTGCAGCCAGGCCTTGAGGGCGGCTTCGTCGCGCTTGCCGGCTTCGCGGAGGAGCCAGCCGACGGCTTTGTGGATCAGGTCGTGGGGATGATGGAGCAGGATGTCGGCGATGGCGAAGGTATCGTCAAGTTGGCCGTGCCGGATAAAGGTCATGGTGCTGACGATGCCGATGCGCTGCTCCCAGAGAGTCTTGCCCTTGCGTGCCAGGTCATACAGCAGCGAGCGGTCCTTGTCGAGCAGCCACACGCCCAGCAGCGGATAGCAGGAGAGATCGACCAGGTCCCAGTTGTTGATGTATTCCGTATTGGAAAGATAGAAATCAACGCAATCCTTCTGCGAGATGCCCGATCGGGTCGAGCATGACGACAACCCTTGTGTAACCGAAGACGTCACTCCCGGCTTGACCGGGAGTCTTTTCGCGTGCGTAAAGATCTCGACCAGCGTCAGCAGGGCGGCGAGGCGAACTTCGTGATATTCGCTGCAAATGCATTCCTCCAACTCGGACAGGCCGACTTCTCGCCAACAGTTCTTCACCACCTGACGCGTAACCGGAACCTTGATGCCCAGAAACTTATCCCCTTCCCCATACTGTCCGGGACCCGTCTTGAAAAAGCGGGAAAGGCCGGCCACCTGGGAGGGGTCGGCTTTCTGGAGCATTGTATCAAGCAGCCAATTTTTGCGCTGCAACGGACGCAATTGACAGTCAGCTAGTTGCGAAAGTCGACCCCCTTCATTCACAGGGGGATCAATTTTCGTAATATCCTGATAATCTGATGCGTACATTGCAGCGGAATAATCAGTATTTAGCGGCAGCAGCCGCAGGCGGAGGATGATTGGCAGGCGGCGTCTTGGCTGGCGGCGGCGAGGGCAGCGGCAATGGCTTCCATCACCAGGGGTTCCATCACTTTGTAGCCGGCCGGGACGGGATGGACACCGTCGTTGGAATAGGCGGGATTGAGGGCGCGGGAGGGATCGGAGACGACCATCGGAGTGTAATAATCGACATAGGGAATCCCCTTCGCGGTGGCGTAGGCCTTGATGCGGACATTGAGCGCGGCGATCTTGTCGGCGGCGTCGGTGATGGCAGGACGCCAGCGGAATGCGGCGGCGGGAAGCACCGACGTCAGGACAACGGCGATGCCGTTGGCCTGCGCCAGTTCGGTCATCGAGACGATGTTGCCGAAAGCGAAGTCTTCGCTGTAAGGGCCCTGGTTTTCAGCGACATCGTTGGTCCCGGCATTGATGACCACGGCAGCCGGATGCAAATCAATGACATCCTGCCGGAAACGGACCAACATCTGCGCCGATACCTGGCCGCTGATACCGCGGCCGACATAACCGTTGGACGAGAAGAACTCCGGACGCAGCCGCAGCCACTCCTCCGTAATGGAGTCGCCCATCAGCACAACCCGCGGCTGTCCGGCCGCCGGCTCCGCCAGCTCCGTATTTGCAGCCGCAAACCGCTGCAGTCCGCCCCAATCCTGCGCATAAGAAAAACAGGTGGCCGAAACCAACTCGAACGCCACAAGAAGCGTGGCACATAAACCTTTGATATTCATGACTTTGCTCATTTTCGATTGCGCATTTTGACGCAAGCGATTTATTATAAAATACTAATAATCAGATACCTATCTGCCACGCAGCAACTCCTTCTTGCCTATGAAGCCCCTTCACGGAGTTTTTGCGCGGTGGCTTGTGCGGATAGCCGTAGCGGATGTGAAGGGGCTTCATAGGCAAGGAATCAAGCCACTACGACCGTGGTTGAGTTCTTGTCCTTGCCCAACTTGACTTTCAGTTTGGCGCCTGCGGGGACCCCTTCGATGATGACTTCGGAGACGGGGTCTTCGACGTAGCGCTGGATGGCACGCTTGAGCGGACGGGCGCCGAACTTGGGGTCGTAACCGACATCAGCGATGAACTTCTTGGCAGCCTTGTCGATGGAGAGCGTGAAGCCCAGTTCCTTCATCCGGCCGTGGAGCTCGCGAAGTTCGATGTCGATGATCTGGTAGATATTTTCCTGCGTCAAGGCGTTGAAATAGATCTGCTCGTCGAGCCGGTTGAGGAACTCCGGCGTGAAAACCTTGCCGAGCGCCTTGTCGATCAGCGCGTTCTGTGAGGCCGAACGATCTTCGCCACCGGTGGAAAAACCGATGCCACGGCCGAAATCCTTCAACTCACGGCTGCCCACGTTCGAAGTCAGGATGAGGATGGTGTTTTTGAAATCGATGTAACGGCCGGCACTGTCGGTCAGGCGGCCTTCGTCAAGCACCTGCAGCAGCAGGTTGAAAATGTCGGGATGCGCCTTCTCCACTTCGTCGAGCAGCACCACAGAATACGGCTTGCGGCGCACCTGCTCGCTGAGCTGACCGCCTTCGTTGTAGCCCACATAGCCCGGAGGCGCTCCGATAAGACGACTGGAGGAGAACTTCTCGCCATACTCGCTCATGTCGATCCGGATGATATTGTCGGCCGAATCGAACAGATACTCGGCGATTTTTTTGGCCAGATGGGTCTTGCCCACACCCGTCGGTCCCAGGAAAAGGAAGGAGCCGATGGGCTTGTTCGGATCTTTGAGGCCGGCACGGTTGCGCCGGATGGCCTTTACGACCTTTGAGAGAGCCTCATCCTGCCCGACGACCACGCCGCGCAGCACCTCTTCCATTTTCAAGAGACGCGTCCCTTCGCTCTCAGCCACCCGATGGACCGGAATGTTGGTCATCACCGAGACGACGCGCGCGACGGTCTCCTCATCGACCGTCCGATACTCTTCCTCACCGGAAGAAGCCGCCTGGACTGCTTCGGCCACAGCCTTTTCTTTCTCCTGCTCGAGCCGGTGCAGTTCGGCCGCTCGCTTGAAGTCGCCTGCCTTGGCAGCACTGCGTTTCTCCGCGCGGATCGGTTCGAGCGACTGCTCAAGCCGGACCGCTTCGTCAGAGCCTTTCATGTCGCCTATATGCACGCGGGCCCCGGCCTCGTCAAGCACGTCGATGGCTTTGTCGGGCAGGCAGCGGTCGGAGATGTAACGTTGCGACAGGGAGATGCAGGCTTTGATGGCTGCATCGGTATAACGGACGTGGTGATATTCTTCATAGCGGCCTTTGATGCCTTCGAGAATCGCCAGGGTCTGGGCGTAGTCGGTGGGTTCCACCAAGATTTTCTGGAAACGGCGCTCCAGCGCGGCATCCTTCTCGATGTACTCGCGATACTCGTCGAGCGTGGTCGCGCCGATGCACTGGATCTGACCGCGCGCCAGCGCAGGTTTCAGGAGGTTGGCCGCATCGAGCGATCCGGGCGAGCTGCCCGCGCCTACGATGGTATGGAGCTCATCGATGAAGAGGATCAGGTCGGGATTCTTCTTGATTTCGTTCAGGATGGCTTTCACGCGTTCCTCGAACTGGCCGCGGTACTTCGTACCGGCTACCAGGGAGCCCATGTCGAGCGAAAGGATCCGCTTCGAAAGCAAGGCGCGAGGGACGTTTTTCGAAGCGATGCGCAGAGCCAGACCCTCTACGACGGCCGACTTGCCGGAACCCGACTCGCCGATAAGTACGGGATTGTTCTTCTTGCGACGGCTCAGGATCTGGGCCAGCCGCTCGATTTCCGCCTCACGGCCCACCACAGGGTCGAGTTCGCCGCTGACGGCGGCGCGAGTCAGGTCGAAGCCATAGGATTCGACGAGGGACTTTTTTTCGCCGCCCCGACCTGCGGGCGCATCGGGTGCAGTTGAATCACTGCTGTCCTCGGGAGCACCGTCAGCAGCCGACATCATGGCCTGCTCCATGACTTCGCGGAGTTTCTCAGGCAGCTTGTCGAGGGGGATGCTGCTGTTCTCGAGCGCCGTGGTGCAGGCACCGTGCCACTGCATGAAGATTTCGGCCATCAGATGGGCCGGCGTGGCGGCATTGCCGTGCATCCGCTGGCACGAGAGCAGGATTTCCTGCGACTTGTCGCTCAGCGAGATGGATCCGCGCTGGCCGTACGGAATCGGGGCCGGTGCGGCAATCTTGTCTTCAATCTCCTTCTTCACTTTCTTTACGTCCACGCCCAGGCTCTCGAGGATCCGGACGGCATCCGACTCGCGAAAACGGAGAATCCCGAGGAAAAGATGGTCGGGCGTGGCTATGTAACTGCCCAGCCGTGCCGCTTCTTCCAGCGCATAGTTGAGCACGATTTTGATTTCGTTTGAATATCCTTTTTCCATGGGTACCAATCAAGGTTTTGGGGCGGCAAGTTAGCAAAAAAGTATGTAAATAAATAATTTGTTATCTTCCTCGAAAATTCGTATTTTTACACGATATTTTGATAGAAACCGTAGAGAAAAAAATGGATTTTGAAGAGACTGGCGGTAGGATTATTCCTATCAATATAGAAAACGAGATGAAGTCGGCCTACATAGACTACTCGATGTCTGTGATCGTGGCCCGAGCCTTACCTGATGTGAGAGACGGACTTAAGCCCGTACACCGGCGCGTGCTGTTCGGCATGAGCAACCTGGGCGTCACCTACAGCGGCGGCGTCAAGAAGTCGGCGCGTATCGTGGGCGACGTCCTCGGTAAATACCACCCGCACGGCGACGCCAGCGTTTACGACGCCATGGCGCGTCTCGCCCAGCCCTGGAACCTGCGTTACCTGCTGGTCCACGGACAGGGCAACTTCGGATCGATTGACGGTGACCCCGTGGCCGCCATGCGATACACCGAGGCCAAGCTGCAGAAGCTGGCCGAAGAGGTGCTGGCCGACCTGGACAAGGACACGGTCGATTTCAAGCCCAACTTCGACGAATCGCTCCAGGAGCCGACCGTGCTCCCCGCCAAGGCGCCGCTCCTGCTGATGAACGGCTCCAACGGCATCGCTGTTGGCATGGCCACCAACATGGCCCCGCACAACCTGACGGAGTGTTGCGACGCCATCTGCGCCTATATCGACAACCCCGAGATTGACGTGGACGGCCTGATGCAGTACATCAAAGGTCCGGACTTCCCCACCGGCGGCATCATCCAGGGCCTGCGCGGCATCCGCGACGCCTTCGAGACCGGCCGCGGCCGCATCGTCATCCGTTCGAAGACCAACATCGAAGTGTCGTCCTCGGGCCGCGAAACGATCGTGGTGACTGAGATTCCCTACACCATCAACAAGCGCGAGCTCATCGAGCGTATCGCCGAGTTGGTAGAAAGCAAGAAACTGGACGGCATCTCCTACATCAACGACGAGAGCGACCGTGAAGGCATGCGTATCGTCATCAAGCTCAAGCAAGGCGCCCCGTCGAACGTGGTGCTCAACAACCTGTTCAAGTATACCCCGCTGCAGTCGAGCTTCTCGGTCAACAATATCGCCCTGGTGGACGGTCGGCCGAAGCAGCTCAACCTCAAGCAGCTCATCAAATACTTCGTGCGTCACCGCCACGAGGTGGTGGTCCGCCGCACCCAGTTCGAACTCAACAAGGCGCTCAAGCGCGCCCATATCCTCGAAGGCTTGCTCAAGGCCCTCGACATCATCGACGAGATCATCGCCCTGATCCGCGCCTCCCGCAGCGTGGCTGACGCCCGCGACGGACTGGTCAGCCAGTTCGGCTTCACCGTGGAGCAGGCCGACGCCATCGTGGAGATGCGCCTCCGCCAGCTCACCGGTCTGGAACGCGACAAGCTCCAGGCTGAGTACGACGAGCTCGAAAAACTGATTGCATGGTACCAGCAGGTGCTGGGCAGCGAGGAGCTGCAGATGGGCATTATCAAGGATGAACTGCGCGAACTCAAGGAGAAATACGGCGACCCGCGCCGCACCGAAATCGCCGCCACGGCGGAAGATTTCAATCCGGAAGACTTCTATCCGAACGAAGATGTGGTCATCACGATTTCCCACTTCGGATACATCAAGCGCACCAGCCTCTCTGAATACCGCTCGCAGAGCCGCGGCGGCGTAGGTGCCAAAGGCAGCACCACGCGCGACGAAGACTTCATCGAGCATATCTACGTAGCCAACATGCACAGCACGCTGATGCTCTTCACGCAAAGTGGCAAGTGCTTCTGGCTCAAGGTCTATGATATTCCGGAAGGCGCCAAGGCATCCAAGGGCCGCGCCATCCAGAACATTCTGCCGCTCACGGTGGAAGACCGCATCCAGGCTTATCTCAACGTCCAGGATCTGGACGACAAGGAGTTCACGAACAGCCACTACGTGGTCCTGGCCACGGCGAACGGTACCATCAAGAAGACGCTGCTTGAAGCCTATTCCCGTCCGCGCATGGGCGGCATCATCGCCGTGAACCTGCGCGAGGGCGATGCGCTGATCGGTGCGGCGCTGACCAGCGGACAATGCGAAATCCTGCTGGCGGGCAACCAGGGCAAGTGCTGCCGCTTCGACGAGGAAGACGCCCGGGCCATCGGCCGCAACTCCACCGGTGTACGCGGCATCAACCTCGACGAGGACGACTTCGTGGTCGGCATGGTCTGCATCGAACCCGACGAGCAAGCCGTCAAACCGCTCGACATTCTGGTGGTCAGCGAGAACGGTTTCGGCAAGCGTTCCGAGCTTGACGAATACCGCAAGACCAACCGCGGCAGCAAGGGTGTCAAGACCATCGCCATCACCGAAAAAACTGGCAAGCTAATTGCATTGAAGGCTGTCAGCGACGACAACGACCTGATGATCATCAACAAATCGGGTGTCACCATCCGGATGCCGGCCGACAGCATCCGCGTAGCAGGAAGGGCAACCCAGGGCGTGAAACTCATCAGCATCCGCGAAGGCGACAGCATCGCAGCCGTCTGCGTCGTCAACAAGGAAGAAGAAGCGGAAACGCCGCAGGAAACGGAAACACCCACAGACAACAATCAAGAAAACAATCAATAATCTAAACACACACAAGTTATGAAAAGAATTCTCATCGCACTGTCGCTCATCCTCTCGCTGACGATGGTCAGTGCCCAGCCCAAAAATGCTGCCGACGCCCTCAAGGCCGTCACCAAGGCTGAGAACGCCGCTGCCGATGCCAAGAAGGCTGCCAAACCGGCCACCTGGATTTCCCTCGCGAAGGCCTACATTGAAGCTTACGACCAGCCTTCGAGAAATATCCTGACCGGAACGCCCCAGCAGGAAGTCAAGCTCTTCCTCAAGGAGCAGCAGATCCTCGGCACTTCCGAAAAGAAGGGTGCTGAAGGTGTCTACTCCGTGGACTCCTACGCTGACAAGGACCTCTATTACAATGCCGATGGTATCCTGGAATTCTTCCTCGTCACCAAGCCGGCTGTCGAAGGTGACGTGCTGGGCAAGGCCATCGAGGCTCTCCAGAAAGCCAAGGATGTCGATCCCAAGGGTTCCAAGGCCAAGGACATCAATGAAATGATGAACGATATCCACGGCAAAATCGCCAATGAAGCCCTCTCCGAGTATCTGGCCGGCAACTTCGAAAAAGCTGCCAAGCTCTTCAAGGGTGCCAGCGAATGTGCAGCCAACCCGCTGCTCGGCAAGGTCGACTCCACCAACACCTACTACACCGCCCTTGTGTCGAACATGGCCGGCAACAAAGAGCAGGCGATCGAGTTCTACAAGAAATGCCTCGACATGGGCTACTACCAGAACGGCTTCGCCTTCGCCAACCTCGCCGAGGTTTATCGCGGCATGGGTGACAAGGACGCCTGCAAGGCCGTCCTCGAAGAAGGTTTCGTGAAGTTCCCTGAGAACAGCAACATCCTCATCGGCCTGATCAACCACTATATTGACAACCAGGAAGACACCGGCAAACTCTTCGACCTGCTGCACTCCGCCCAGGCCATCGACCCGAAGAACGCCAGCCTCTTCTATGTGGAAGGCAATGTCTACAAGCAGCTCGGTGACGTGGAGAACGCGGCCAAACTGTACGAGAAATCCTCCGAAGTCGATCCGACCTACGTGTTCGCTCCCCTCGGACTGGGTGCCCTCTACTATGACAAGGCCATCGAAATCCAGAACAAAGCCAGCGAAGAACTCGACGACAACAAGTACTTCGCCCTCGTGAAAGAGCTGGACGAGACCCTCGAGAAAGCCATCAATCCTTTTGAGGCCGCTTTCGCCAAGACTGAGGACAAAGAAATCAAGGGCGCCATCGCCGAGTACCTGAAGAACATCTACTTCCGTCTCCGCGACAAGAACCCTGAATACGAGGCCCTCTCGAAGAAGTACGAAGCCTACTTAAAAGGTGAATAATTCCGACGCGCTGCTGCGCGGAAGACAATGAAGAGACGCTCGGGAGCCCACGCTTCCGAGCGTTTTTTGTGCCGACGCGAAGGCCAGGTCTGGCGTGTTGTTGTTGGCGCTCAGGTGACACAGATACACGTCACGCAAGGATTCGTGGCTGGCGCGCCGAAGCAGCGAGGCAGTCTGCTCGTTGGAGAGGTGGCCATGCTGCAGGAGAATGCGGCGCTTGAGTTCGGGCGGATAGTTTCCCGTCATCAGCATGTCCACATCGTAATTTGACTCGACGATCAGATGATCGGCCAGTGCGGCGTAGCGCACGGCCTCATCGGTCACTTCGCCCAGATCGGTCATGACCGTAAAACGCTCGTCGTCGAAGGTAAAGTGATAGCCGACCGTCTGCGCGGCATCATGGGGAACGACAAACGGCGTTATCCTGAGCGAATCCCCCACCCTAGTCTCACGGCCCTCTTCGAGGTATCGCACACAGCCTTTCAGCCGGCCGGCCGTACAGAAATTGTGGCGGAGGGCCTGTTCCAGCGTGTGGGTCAGATAGACCGGCTTCTGCATCCGTTCCGTAAAGGTACCCAGGCTCTTGATATGGTCGAAATGGTCGTGTGTCACAAAGACGGCCTCGACGGAATCGAGGGACAGCCCCCGTTCGGCAAGACGCTTCTTGATAGTACGGGTTCCGATGCCGATGTCGATGAGAAAGGCGGTCCGGTCGTTCCCGAAAAAGTAACAGTTGCCATTGCTGCCGCTCGACAGACTCACGAACCGCACCATCTCTCAACGGACTTTCCCGAGGTTCTTGATCTCGCGGGGCTTGATGATTCCTTTTTCAGTGACAATGCCGGCAATCAGGGCGGCCGGGGTGACGTCGAAAGCCGGATTGTACACGTTGACCCCCTTGGGAGCCATTGGCTTGCTGTAGTACATGTCGGTCACTTCGAAAGCGGGACGCTCCTCGATGACGATATCATCGCCGCTCTTGCAACTGAGGTCGATCGTACTGGTCGGGGCGAACACATAGAGCGGCACTTTGTAGTATTTGGCCAGAATGGCTACTCCGCATGTGCCGATCTTGTTGGCCACGTCGCCATTGGCTGCTACACGGTCGCAGCCCACGAACACGAAGTCCACCTTGCCCTGCGCCATGAGGGCCGCCGCCATATTGTCGCAGATCAGGGTCACGTCAATGCCCGCCTTGGTCAGCTCATAGGCCGTCAGGCGCGCGCCCTGGAGCAACGGACGGGTCTCGTCGCAATACACGCGGGGCGAGAAGCCCTGCTGCTGGGCCATATAGATCGGGCCGAGTGCCGTACCGAACTTCGAGACGGCCAGATGGCCCGCATTGCAGTGCGTGAGAATGCCACAGCCCGGATGAAGCAGGGAAAAGCCGTATTCGCTGATCACTTCGCACATCTTCACGTCTTCCGCCTTGATGGCACGGGCTTCTGCGGTCAGGGCGTTGCGGATCACTTCGATAGCGTGTTTCTCGTCGGCCGATTCCAGCCCCTGCTTCGTAGCGTAGAAACAGCGTTCCATGCGGTCGAGCGCCCACATCAGGTTGACGGCCGTCGGCCGGGAGATATACAGATAATGTTTGACGCGCAAAAACTCTTTCTCGAGCGCCTGCAGCGACCGGGTGCGGAAGCGGTTGACGCACATGGCCAGACCGAAAGCCGCCGCAATGCCGATGGCCGGCGCGCCGCGGACCTTGAGCCGGGTGATGGAATAGAAAATCTGCTCCGCGGTCGTCAGGTGCAGGAACTTTTCCTGCGTCGGCAACTGGGTCTGGTCGAGGATGACCACCTCTCGTCCATTGGTGCTCAATTCGACGGAATCGTAGGGAAAAACGCTCTTCACGGTCAGATGGCTTCTATCAGTTTCCGGAACAGGGTACACATCCGGTCGGCAGCGGCATCAGCCGCACGAACCACGTCGTCACCGTCATTAAGCACGGTGCTGGCATTGTCGATGTTCGAGACATTCGTAATCACAGACATGCCAAACACCGGAATGCCGCAATGGCGGGCCACCAACACTTCCGGTACGGTGGACATACCCACGGCATCCGCACCAATAGCACGGTAGAAGCGCACCTCGGCCGGCGTTTCGTACGAAGGGCCCGTATTGCCCAGATAAACGCCTTTCCGTACGGGAATCTTCGCCCGTTTGGCGATCTTTTCGGCTTTCGCAATCAGATCCAGGTCGTACGCTGCCGTCATGTCGGGGAAACGCTCGCCGAAATCGGCGAAATTCGGCCCGATGAGCGGATTGGGCAGCAGGTTGATGTGGTCGCGGATGATCATCAGGTCGCCCACGGAGAAATCCTGGTTCAAGCCGCCGGCCGCATTGGAAACGAACAAGGTCTTGATACCCAGCGCTGCCATCACTCGAATCGGCAGGGTCACCTGCTCCATCGGATAGCCTTCATAGTAATGGAAGCGTCCCTGCATGGCGCAGACTTGTTTTCCAGCCAGTTTTCCGTAGATGAAATTGCCTTTGTGGCCGATGGCCGTCGATTTCACGAAATGCGGAATATCGGCATACGGGATGACGGCTTCAGCCTCGATGGCATCGCCCAGTTTGCCCAAACCGCTGCCCAGCACGATGCCGACCGCCGGGGTCTGCCCTTCAATGCGTTCCCGAATGAAACCGGCCGCTTCGCGGATTTTCTTGACTCTGCTGTCCATACTATTACAGTTATTTGAGCAATTTTAACAAAAAAACTGTAATATTCCAAGAATCGGGGTATCTTTGTAGCAAACAAGCAGACAATGTTCCAAAAAATCAAAACCTGGTACGCCGCGCAGACCGACACCACCAAGGCCCTGATCTGGATCGGCCTGATCGCCATCATCGGCATCCTCATCCGCTGGGATGCCGTCGTGGCCGGTATCAAGCATGGCTTCGGGTTCTATTCGGGGAAATAGGGTTTTGTTTTTCCCAAACTATGTAACGATGAAGAAGTATTTACTGATAGGATTCTTGGGGGGACTGCTGTCGCTGGGCGCAGCGGTACCGGCGCGGTCGCAAGTCGCTTCCCAGCGCGATACAGGCGAAGTGGAGATTACGGCACGCGAGCTGGCCGACCGGCTGGTGGAATATGCAGAAACCTTTTTGGGAACCCCCTACCGCTACGGGGCAAACGGCCCGAAACGTTTCGACTGCACAGGATACACCCGGTACGTATATGGACATTTCGGCTATCATAACCTGAGCCGTTCGGCAAAGGACCAGGCCAAGGATGGACGGGAAGTGGACATCTCCGATTTCCACAACCTCCAGAAAGGCGACATCCTGGCCATTGGCAGCCGGCGCAACCCCAAGGTGGTCGGCCATGCCGCCATCTTCGTCGAACTCGACAGCACTGGACGCGACCCACGTTTCATCCACGCCTCTGTCCACGGCGTCCGATACAGTTCAATGCTGACCGAGAGCTACTATGCCAACCGGATCCTGGGCGCACGGCGCATCCTGCCAGATTTCGAAGATTACGATGTAAAATTTGATTCAACAGCCACCTACGCCTTTGAACCTGAAGTAGGAGTTCATATTGCTCCAGACAGTTTAGTCCTGGCAGAAAACGACCGGAGGATTGTCCTTTTCGAGAACGGAAAATGGGCCTATGTAGCCGAGGACGGCACCCTGGCCATCCCTGAAAAAGGCGGCCGCCTCATTCTCTCGGGCGACGGCAACTGGGCACCGGTCCGGGAAGCCACGGTACACGTACCGAGTTCTTCGCTCACGCCTGATCCGAAGGAAACCGCCAAGGAAGAGCCAAAGCCTGCGGCAACCAAACCGGCGACCCCGAAAGTCAGCCCCACAGAACCTTCCGTGAGCGACTCGACGGCACAGCAGCCGGCGTCTCAGCCAGCACAGCCCGAAAAAGTCTATTACACCATCAAGAAAGGCGATACCCTCTCGAAGATTGCCAAGCAGCATCACACGACGGTCAACAAACTTTGCCAGCTCAACGGCATCACCTCTACAACCATCCTCAAGGTCGGCCGCAAACTCCGTGTGAAATAACTTTCCGGGAGCCACGGTGCGAAGCTCTGATAGTTCCGACTTTTTCTGTGGCACCCACCTCTCTGATAATCAGCCACTTCCTAAAAATCGCTTGCGCACTTTTACGCAAGCGATTTTTAGGAATATACTGATTTACAATCACATAAGTGCCACTGCTTTTTTCACCGCCTGGGTTTTGCGCCGCCTGTCGGGACGCGACGCGGATGACGGCGCCACTTTGTCCGTTTCGCAGACGAAATCTATGTCTTTCCCCTGGTTTTCCGTCCGCGACACGGACGAGACAGATGAATCATCCGTTTCGCGTCAGAAAAATGACCTTAAATGGTCATATCAGAGTTAGCGGGCAATACTATGTGTGGCTTCTCATTCACACTCTGTTGCTCCCCGACGACTACTACGGCCTC
>JAEEGK010011030.1_pt1 | contig 20729 bp, 21 predicted proteins | sample 8958771 | NCBI WGS metagenome assembly JAEEGK01 (sample SAMN16246547, study PRJNA631951) | gut metagenome | biome: gut microbiome; feature: rumen; material: SC-attached | host: Bos | place: Iran: Karaj | collected 2018-10
TTATGCCAAGATCAGTAAATCATGTAGCTTCAAGAGCTAAGAGAAAGAAAATCCTGGGTCTTACCAGAGGTTACTTTGGTGCCCGTAAGAATGTTTGGACTGTTGCAAAGAACACTTGGGAGAAGGGTCTTACATACGCTTTCCGCGATCGTCGTACCAAGAAGCGTAACTTCCGTGCTTTGTGGATTCAGCGTATCAACGCTGCCGCTCGTATGGAGGGTCTGAGCTATTCTCAGTTGATGGGTCTTCTGCACAAGGCAGGTATCGAGATCAACCGTAAGGTTCTCGCTGACCTTGCTGTTAACCACCCCGAGGCCTTCAAGGCTATCGTTGCTAAGGTTAAGTAATTTCAGTCCTCTCTGAGATTTACAAAGAAAAAGCGTGCCTCTCTTCAATAGGGAGGCACGCTTCTTTATATAAAACCGCACTGGTGATGTGATGAAACTCCTTAAGAACAAGTTTTGAGTGCTCGCCGCCTTTGTAATCCACCGACTCAAGGTTACCCTTCTCAGGGCGTGGCCCGCCATTAGCATGCGAAGCGTTCTCGGTTTCAGTAATTTATTGATGAGATTCCCGATCAGTCCAGTGCGGTATTTGTCTCATCTCTCTATGGCAAAGGTACTCTCATTTTGTCATTTAGCCAAGCATTAGAGGCTTTTTTTTCAATTTTACCTTGTTTTTTCCCCATTTTTCTCATATTTTTGTCTCAAATCAGATGAAAATAGAGTATGAAATTACATTTTTCAGTTGAATACCATACAGAATGGGGACAGCAAGTCTGTGTACAGATTACCCGCCATCTCAGAAGTGGTCGGGATATAGTAGAGCTGGTACACCTTGACACCCAGGACGGCTATATTTGGAAGGGCGAGGCTTTTTATAATAACACCGAGGCCCAGCACTTCACGTTCCTATATATAATATATGAGGGAGATACTGTTCTGCGTCGCGAGTGGGACCTTGTACCCCGTACCTTCAATGCTTCTCCTAATCATGTCTTTATCTTCTCTGATTCATGGCGCGATGTGCCGTTCTGCAATCACTTGTATAGTTCGGCCTATACTAATTGTGTTGGCGGGCTGGTTACCCGTAGACCGCCATTTGCTTATTTCGATAAGACTATTGTCTTTCGTATTCAGGCTCCACAGTTACGTTCCGGTCAGATTCTGGCTCTGACAGGCAGTATTCCCCAGTTGGGTACTTGGGAATCGCGCTATTCCCTGCGTATGATGCGTATCGGTATCAATGAATGGGGAATCTCTATCAGTGCAGATGGCATCTATGCGCCCTTCGAGTATAAATATGTTATCTTGGACGAGGCAACAGGCGAGCTGGTGGCTTGGGAAGAGGGTGATAACCGCAAGACTCCGGGTTATAGTATAGACTCTGGTCGTATTATTGTCCTGACCGATAATAATCTGCATTTGAGCGAAGGATGGTGGAAGACGGCGGGCGTGGTTGTTCCTGTATTCTCCTTACGCACTGGTGGCAGTCAGGGCGTGGGTGATTTCGGTGATTTACGTTCTATGGTTAACTGGGCCTGTCAGACGGGTATGCATGTTATACAGGTTCTGCCCATCAATGATACCACACAGACAGGTACTGATGCCGACAGTTATCCCTATAACAGCATCAGCATCTATGCGCTGCATCCCATGTATGTTGATATCCGTCAGCTTCCAACTATTGAGGACAAAGCCTTCATGCAGCAGTATGAGCAGGATAGGGTAGCACTGAACTCTTCTGCCCAATTACAGTATGCCCGTGTGAATGCGCTCAAGCATCAGTATCTGCGCAGACTGTACCAGCAGCAGGCAGATGCTTTGGCTACAGATGAAGAATATCTTTCTTTCTGTCGTAAGAATACTGATTGGCTTACTGCCTACAGTGTCTTTTGTATGTTGCGCGATCAGTATCATACAGCAGATTTCAACCAGTGGTCCCAATGCAGTACATACTCTCAGGCTGAGATACTCTCTATGGCTCGACAATATTCTACGGAGGTGGGCTATTATATGTACGTGCAGTACCTCCTGCACAGGCAGCTCTCTGCTGTTGCTGAATATGCTCATCAGCATAGGGTAGTTCTCAAGGGTGATATCCCCATAGGAATCAGTCGGTATAGCGTAGAAGCATGGGCCGAGCCTCATTACTTCAATATGAACAGTCAGGCTGGTGCTCCGCCAGATGATTTCAGTGTCAATGGTCAGAACTGGGGCTTTCCCACCTACAACTGGGCACGTATGGCGCAGGATGGGTACCAGTGGTGGATACATCGCTTCCAGAAGATGGCAGATTACTTCGATGCTTATCGCATAGACCATGTCTTGGGTTTCTTCCGCATCTGGCAGATTCCCAGCCATAGCATACATGGGTTGATAGGCTATTTCTCACCGTCCCTTCCCCTGAATGCTGAAGAGATAGAGCAGTTTGGTCTGCGTTATCGTTATGATTTCTTTACACGTCCCTATATAACAGATGATATCCTGACACAGGCTTTCGGTTCTAAGGCAGAAAAGATAGCAGCCAGATTCCTTGAAGAACGTGGAGACGGAACCTATGACATCAAGCCCCAGTTCGCTACTCAGCGTCAGGTTGAAGAATACTTTGCCAAGCCATCCGTCAGACTCTCGTCCTCTGTTCGTGACGGTCTGTACCGTCTCATAGACAATGTACTGTTTGTGCCAGATGCCGAGCATCCCCAGTTGCTTCATCCCCGTATTGCCGTTCAGAAGGAGAGTGTTTTCCAGGCGCTGTCGCCAGAGGAGCAGCAGGCCTTCAATAAGCTTTACGAGGATTATTACTATCATCGTCATAACGATTTCTGGTATGCTCAGGCTATGAAGAAGTTGCCTGCCCTTGTGCAGAGTACGCGTATGTTGGTATGTGCTGAGGATTTGGGAATGGTTCCCTCTTGTGTAAAGCCCGTGTTGGATAACCTGAAGATTCTTTCCCTCGAGATTCAGACTATGCCCAAGGTCTATGGTCAGACATTTGCCCGACTCGAGGATAATCCATACCGTAGTGTAGCCACTATTTTTACCCATGATATGCCCACCCTTCGCGGTTGGTGGCAGGAGGATTACCAGCGTGCCCAGCGTTATTACAACCAGGTGCTGCAGCATCAGGGCTTTGCTCCCCAGCAGCTTACCGGAGAACTGTGTCAGGAGGTGGTGGCACGCCATCTGGCTTGTCCCTCCATGTTGTGTCTGATCAGTTTACAGGATTGGTTGTCTATCGATGAGGAGGTGCGTCTCCCTGACCCGGATGCTGAGCGTATCAATATACCGGCCAATCCACATCACTATTGGGGCTATCGTATGCATCTGAATATCGAGGATCTTATTGCCAATAAGTCTCTCTCTTCCCGTATACGTGGTATGATAGCCGTCAGTGATCGGGCTTAGTGGATGTTCCTCTCGTTTAATGCCCGTATGTAGTTGCGGGCATTTTTTTTGTGCTCAGTAAAGTTTGCTGCAAAGGCGTGTGTGCCAGAGAAATCTGCTTTGGCGCACATATACAGGTAGTTGTGATGCTGGTAGTTCAGTACGGCATCCAGTCCTGCTATGCTGGCAATACGTATAGGGCCCGGGGGCAGTCCTATATTCAGGTAAGTGTTATAGGGGCTCTCCTTCTTAAGGTGTTCGCCTGTTATACGTCTTAGGCTGAAGTCACCCACGGCAAACTTCACCGTCGGGTCAGCCTGCAATGGCATGTCTTTGTGCAAACGGTTCAGGTACAGTCCTGCAATGGCAGGCTTCTCGGCATCGTTGGCCGTCTCCTCGTCAACAATGCTGGCCAATGTATAAATCTCCTCGTGGCTCAGGTTCAGAGCCTTGGCCTTCTTCTCGCGCTCATCATTCCAGAAGGCTTTGTTCTCCTTCTGCATACGCTGTATCAGTCCTTCCAAGGTGATATCCCAATATACCTCGTAAGTGTTGGGAATAAAAAGGGCGGGTAGGGTAGCTTGGTTGTATCCTGCTTCCTGGCAAAATGCCTCATCTGTTAATGCATTTACCAATGTCAGGCTGTCCAGCATCAGCTTTTTAGAGAGTGCTCCCGCCAGTTTCTCCATAGTACGACTGGTGGGTATAGTCAGGTGTACGGGGTCCTGCTGTCCGTTCCTGAGTTTGCGGTATAGTGTCAGTACGGGTATGTCCTGTCCCACATCATAGCGGCCTGTTCTTACCTTTTTGTATGGTAATACCAGGCTTATGATATCTCCTCTCCATCCCAGTCCGGCTTTTTGCCACACGCTGTCTGGCGTATCATCATTATCTATATATATAATGGTATTGTCGGAGTCTGGCTTCACGTTGCCCAGAAAGGCTGATGCCGTTAATGCTCCTGCAGCCAGAATGGCTAATGTTATTCCTGATATAACAGTCTTTTTACTAATGCTCATGTATCTGTTTCAAAAAATGCAGGTGCAAAATTACGGATTTCTGTAAACTTTACCGAAAAAAGGCCTGTATAATTTCCCTAATTTGGAAAAAAGGCTTATCTTTGCATTCGGTTTTGCCGATATGGCTCAGTTGGTAGAGCAACGCATTCGTAATGCGTGGGTCAGGGGTTCGAGTCCCCTTATCGGCTCTGAGGGCGCATTTAGAGAGTTCTGGTTCAGAACTCTTTTTTAATGCCACAAATATCAAGGAGCTGGCTTTGCATTCCCACGTTGGGAATGAATAATTCCCACGTTGGGAACAAAATATTCCCACGTTGGGAATAATTGATAAGCTACATGTAAAAAAGTGATAGCCTTCAGTCTTCAAACTTCAGCCCTCAGCCATCATCCATCTTACTTCTTACATCATACATCATACATCTTTCCAGAGTTAGGTGGTTCATGTATTATACGGAATCAAAGAACCAGCCCGTAATCCTTTGACTGTTTGAAAAAAGTTTTGTATATTTGCAATAATAAAACGTATTATTATGAAGAAGATACTAGCAATTCTGCTTATTTTGGTAAGCACAAGTTTAAATGTTAATGCCCAGTGGTTTGTAGCAGGAGGTACAAATATTGGATACCTCAAGAATAATTTCCAGTTTGCCTTAAAGCCATCAGTTGGATATGAGTTTAATGACAGATGGGCAGTTGGATTAGGACTAGGAATGGAAGTAATCTCAGACAATGTCTATGGCTACGTAGAGCCCTACGCCCGATTCAATTGTTGGAAAAATGACAAAGTGTTTCTTGATGTAAAGGCACGTGCCGAATTACTTTTCAATAGGGATCTGATTGGTTCTCAAATTGGATTGTCCCCTTCCATTAGGATTAAGTTAAATGACCATTGGCAGGTTTATGGAGATGTAGGACTTTTTGGCGTTGAATATTATGATGGCGATTGGGGACCTGCTTTTGGCGTTGGCTCAGTTGGCATAGCAACAGGTGTTATCTATAGGTTTTAATATATATAAAAGAAGGAAGTGACCTCAAATCTGGACACTTCCTTCTTTGTTTTGAACAGGAGCATAGAACTGGGCCGTGCTCTCTGTTCTATGGATTAGCATCTTTAGCCATTAACTCCTCTATTTTTGCTTGTGCCTCTTTAAATGCTTCTATCACTTTATCAAAATCATCTGGTAATATACGACCTCCATCTCTCTCTAGTTCAATGAAGCGCTCAACTGCAACCGAACCATATTTTTTCTGCATAGTATAACCAATAACAAAACCATCATCTGTTACAAATTCATTTACCAGATTGTATGGTTTTGTCTCTTTGTCACTTTTTTCTTCAGAGAAGATCTTTTTTATTGCCTTGTTAATTTCGACAAGGTCACTATATTCAATCATTGCAGAACCGTGCCCAAGACTTAGTAAATATTCATTGTTTTTTGTTAATCCATAGAAATATCTATTAGGATTCCCCATTAGTTTTCTAATTATAGTATGAATACTAGAACTCATCGTAACAGATATTTTGGGGAGTTTAATATCCTCGTATTTCAAGATAGTACCTGTTTTAGAGACAAATTCCTCGTATTTTGTAGGTTTCTTCACAACCGTTTGTTGCCCCTCTTCCTGGGCAAATACTATTATTGGAAATATAAAAGCAAATAATAATATTAGCTTCTTCATATCATTTGTTTGTCGTTAATGTTTCTTTAATTCTTCAATCACAATTTCATCAGCAGGCAACCATTGCACACTATCCAACTCATCTTTTGTTAGCCAGCGAGCAGCCTCGTGTTCATTCAGGTGTAGCGCGTCTGTTAACAATGAGCAAAGGTAGCAATGCATCGTTAGATGGAACTTAGGGTAGTCATACTCAACCGTACAAAGGAACTTATCTATACTGATGTCTATAGACAATTCTTCGCGTATCTCCCTCACGAGCGCCTCCTCTGGTGTCTCCCCGGCCTCCATCTTCCCGTCAGGGAATTCCCACCAATCTTTCCACTCTCCATATCCTCTCTGAGTAGCGAAGATACGGTCATCTTTCTGTATAATAGCTGCTACTACCTCTATTTGTTTCATACATCTAACATCTTCCCTCTTCCATCATCCCTCTTCCATCATCCATCAAACATCATCCATCAAACATAACAATCTCCTTCCATTCTTCAGGAGTATAGAGATACCTGATATCCTTCTCAGTACGATAATCCATCACGTATTCCATTATATAAGATAGGTTTGTCTTATGAAGACGCTCATTATTTATTCTCTCATTCGAAGAAACGAAGCCGTTAATCCTGTATAGTGGAAATTTCGCCAAACGTTCCTCTGTGCAGCATTCCGGCAGTTCTGGGCAATTACTTCTTGTCATTCTTTCCACCGAATAGCCCATCCAAGGGTGAACAGTATTATTGCCACGGCCATAATTCCTGATGCCCCAATAGTACATCGAGTCCCTGTTTGCATGAATTATCAGCTTGGGTTTTAAATCCTCGATAGCCATTTGCGTATGTTCCAGGAAACGCCTGCGTATGTCATTTGCATTCTTAAATGCCTTTTCAAAGACCTTATTCTGATGGGTTTCACGTATGGGGAACAAATCATAATAAGCCATACTATTCACCAAATCCCCAAATTGATTCCTCTTTCTAGTCCAATATCCACCAGTTGCAGTGGACAGTTCAAATTTTTCGACAACTTTATGAGGGCAACAGGCAGCACCTTCCGGAAATGATGGATTGATGCCAGTCAGCATGACCTTTGCATTCTGTATTCCGTCATTATTGCAACAAACATACCCACGCAAGAGAATGTCTCTAATCTCAGTAGTAAGCTGTTCCGTCTCGAATAAATCCTCGTCTACTCCAAGGTATCTCTCAGTAAGCTCTTTATATGTCATTTCTATGGTTACAATACATCATACATCTATAATCAATGAACCATCCCCTTATCCTTTCCAGGTTTCTTTCCAGATAATGGCTCACAATATTCTTTGTTCACAACTCTATCTCGCATTAATTTCATATCTGTAAAGTTACGGCTGATATTCTGAACTAACTCTATGTAGTTGTCCACGCCTTTCTCGTTGATATAATAATAAGGCTTTATGGAAACACAGTTGCGGTGTTCAAAGAGTGTATTCAAGAGTGTTCTGTCGGAATTTCCACATGAATGACCCATTATGCATATTTGGAACGGTCCTGATTCAACGAACTCCAACATTTTACGATAGTTAGCAGACTCCAAGTAGCGTATTGATTTAATATGACGCAGGCATTCGTTATCTTTATTATTTCTTAACTTCTGATATCCCTCATCCAACTCATCACCATATCCGAATATTATACTTTCAGGTTTATCAAGCTTTCCATGAATATAATTGACTATCACTTTTGACGGATCTGTAACATATTTCTCTGGTGTATCAGTATAATTGAAATTCAGCAACATAATTGAAGCCGGCTCCTTTTCATCTAATATCGTTTTATCAACCGAACCCTTATAAATAACAGAAATCTCGTTTTCTTCAACGGGACAATATATTTTTTCTTTTATATCATTGTCAACTGAGGTTTCTACTCCATTCTGGAGTCCTAAATAACGTATTAAGTAGTCCCGTAGGATATCCATATGTTTATTTAACGCCTTATAATCTGGTTGAACAAACCCTTCGTTCATTGTCACTTTCTCTTCCAGAAGTAGCGAATAATACTCATTCTCAATATCAACCCACCCTAACAATAACTGTTTCCATATTCTTTCAAGAAGCGGGCTAGGAAATGTAAATTCGGTTAGATTCTGGTCTTGGATTGCCTTAATAATGGCTTTAGACTTATCCCATGGTACATATGGATTTTCTCTACGAAAGTACCAGCCTTGAAAGGCGTCGGCCCAACAACGCAAATCAATACTGTCTCTAATTCGGAAAGAACACAATCCATCTGATTCTACTTTATTTTGCCCACGTAGCAAGCGGCCACCCCATTCGGTCAAGTACCATAAAAAAAAGTGTTTATAGCTAGTTAACAAGCCATGAGCCAAATCGAATCCGTTTCCTATGAGTACAAGTCTATTCATCTTTCTTTTCAATCTTTTGCGTGATATTATATTCTTCTTTATCTGCAGCCCTTAGCAATTGCCGATTCCCCTCGACAGAATAGGATTTAGTCCTTAGATGGTCTTGCAAATAGATATGATTAAGAGTAAACGCAATAGACTCCAACGTCAATTCTCGCTTAGCAGGTTTCAGTTCACACTCCCAAACGATAATGCAATGCCATCCCATTGAAGCTAACTTGCGTTGCTCCTCACGGTCCCGTTCCATATTCCTGCGAATCTTCTTAACCCAGAACTCCCTATTCGTCTTCGGAATCTTGCAGCAAGCAGAACTCTCAATGGTCAATGGTCCATGTTCAATGTTCAATGAGACTCCGTGAGCATGCCAAAAACAGCCGTTCACAAAGATGCAAGTACGGTATTTCCTCAGCACCAGGTCCGGATGCCCAGGCAATCGTTTATAGTTCAGACGGTATCGGAATCCTCTCTTCCACAACCCTTTGCGCACTATCATCTCTGGCTTCGTATCCTTGCTTCGGATAGCCGCCATGTTTTTGTGCCGTTGTTGTGGAGTTAGGTGGTCCATAATACATCTTACATCTTCCTATCCGAGACCTTCCGTTAGGAATCGCCTCAGGCTAAGGTGAGTAATGCCGTCAGAATCCTGCTTTCCAACCAATGGAGTCATAGAGATAACATATTTGGGATAGTTATCCTTGATGGAACGTAGATTACTAAATTCACGTTCCCTTGTTGCATCGTCAGCAATAATGTATGAAGCCTGCACATATACACGCTGACCTTCCGGTTTTTTGCAGACAAAGTCAATCTCGCCTGCCTGCAGCTGACCAACCGTCACTTCGTAGCCGAGTCGGACCAGATGGTTGTAGACGATGTTCTCTATTACCTTCTCTATGTCACCCTCACGTGAACCGCCGGCCAGCGTGTTTCGCAGACCGTGATCCTCGAAGTAGAACTTGTCGTTGCTCTCAAACAGTTTCTTGCCATGAATGTCGTAGCGGTTCACCTTATGAATAAGATAAGCATCACAAAGGAACTTCGTGTAATTGATGATAACAGTAGAAGTAACGCTGTCGCCTTGCGACTTCATGTATTTGGCGATGCTGTTGGCAGAAATAATCTTTCCTGCATTATCTGCCAAGAAACGAACAAGATTCTCCAGGAAGGGAACATTCCTGATTTTATTTCTCATGATTACATCCTTCAGCAGTACCGTGTTGTACACATCATGCTGATACTCTCGTGCATCCTGTTCGTCGAGGCCCATCTTCAGCAAGCCAGGCAGCCCGCCGAATTGTATATACTTAGCCAGCGTCTCGTCCGTATCAGGCAGCTGATGGAACAGCATAAACTCCTCGTAGCTCAATGCATGGATGTAGATTTCCTTATACCTGCCACCTATGAGTGTACTCAGGTCGCTGCTTAGCATCTTAGAGTTAGAGCCAGTAATGACAATCTCAATGTCAGGCTCCTCGTAATAGCTGCGTACACTCTTCTCAAATTCCTCTATATCCTGAATTTCGTCCACAAGGATATAATTTGTCTTATCCTTGTCACGCCGTTCATCTATATAGGCATTCAGGTCCTTGTATGTCTTGATATCGTCAAACTCATGCTTCTCTTTGTCAACGAAAATGACATTAGCTGACGCATCCTCTTTTACTTTGTCCCTGAAGAGACGCAGGATATTACTTTTACCAATACGTCGCTGTCCGGTCAGGATAATAATGGTATCCTTACCAATGTAATGCTCAATCTTATTCAGATAAGATTGTCTTAGAATAGCACTCATAAGTCCCGATTTTTATCTTTTATAATAGATTTTCTGCGCAAAAATAACATTTTTATCTTTTATAATGGGTAAAAATGCAAGAAATATTTGATTTATCTTTTATAATTAACAGGAATCGTACATTTTCATGGCAAAGAAGAAAGAATTGACTATGAAGCCCAGGTAACCGCTAACCGTTAAGCTACTAAGCTACATCAAATCCCATCTTACATCTTCCCTCTTACATCTTCCCTCTTACATCTTTTCCGTTGTTGGGGAGTTAGATGGTCCATATTCACTTTTACCCTTCTCGATTCTTTAGTGCTTCGATAACCATCAAGTCAGCAGGCAACCACTTCACGCTGTCCAGTTCATCTTTCGTCAGCCAACGAGCCGCCTCATGCTCGTTTAGTTGAAGCTCCTCCGTCAGCAGGGAGCAGAGGTAACAATGCATCGTCAGGTGAAACTTAGGGTAGTCATACTCCACCGTACAAAGGAACTTGTCTATGCCAATGTCTGCTGACAGCTCCTCGCGAATCTCACGCCTCAGCGCCTGCTCAGGCGTTTCCCCCTCTTTCATCTTACCGCCAGGAAACTCCCACCAGTCCTTCCACTCACCATATCCACGCTGCGTAGCGAATATCTTATCCCCCTTGCGGATGATTGCAGCAACTACCTCTATTTGTTTCATGTTATTTGTTTAACAACCATTCCAATGCCGAGACGATATGTATAATTTTTCCATCAATCTCAACATCGCGCGTTTGCGAGAATGCTATAAGAGTTAGATTATCACATGAGAGAGCACCAGATGCCTTTACGAGCGATGAAGTTTCTCGATCGTAAGCGCGCTGGCTGTCAATCTCATAAGCCACCTGTATCAACTCTATAGCCTTATTCTTGTCGCATACCACAAAGTCAATTTCTTTAGCTCTGGGATTTGGCTTATAGTAGTATACATCATAAAAGTCATACGCACATCGTCTTAACAATTCTATATATACTACGTTCTCCAATCGCCATCCCAGATTTTCAGGAGCCAGCACATTATCTCTGTTTCCCTGCATTCCAGTATCTACGATATACACCTTCTGATTGCGTATTCTCTCCCTACTTTTGAAAGAGTGGCGTGCAAGAAGCTGCAACATATAAGCCTGCGCCAAGTAGTCGATGTATTTCTTAACTGTCTTATCGCTCATACCCAATTCTTTGGTCAACTCGTCATAATTCACCTCTTGGCATGCATTATTGATAAGATGATGAGCCAACTTGCGCAACGCATCTACGTCACGAATTCTGAAACGCTTCTTGATATCCTTCAACAGAATGGCTTCTATCAAGCTCTGAACGTAAGCACGTTTATTGCGAAGCCCCTGCATCTCAGGGAACCCACCATCGTGTATATAATCCATAAAAGCACGCTTACGGTCTGCCTCAGCCTTAGTGGTAATGCTTTGGATATCAACCTGATGGTAGTTACAATATTCCGAGAATGAGAATGGATAAAGATGAATTTCGTTGTAACGACCTGTAAGATGTGTAGCAAGTTCGCCACTAAGCAGTTTGGCATTGCTACCTGTTACAAAAATATGCAGATCAGTGCGTAACAGACGGTTTACAAACAAGTACCACCCGTCAACGTTCTGTATCTCGTCGAGTACAAGATAAGGTACATCGGTGCCATATAGCTGATATACACACGAAAGCACAGTGTTTAGGTCTTCGGTCTTCATGCCCGCCAGTCGGTCATCATCCAGGTTCACATAACCATAACGGATGCCGCGTTCCTGCAGTACCTTGTGGCAAATCGTTGATTTTCCACTTCTACGTACACCTATTACTACCTGAGCCATCTTGGTGTCGAACTCGAAGAGCGACTCCTCTTTGCGGCTCACCCACTTCTGTGGCTTGTAGCTCTTTATTTCCTCTTGTTGCTCAGCCAGCACCTGTAATATTATCTTCTCGTCAATCATAACTTTATGATTTTGTAATTTCCTCGCATTTTACGACTGCAAACATACGAATTATATTTATAAACTCCGCTAAAATGCAAGAAAAATGAGCCTAAACTCCGCTAAAATGCAGATTTTACACCTCTAAACTCCGCTAAAATGCAAAATATTCGACCCTAAACTCCGCTAAAATGATGTATCGGTTAGCGGTTAGCGAACATCATACATCAGACTTCATACATCAGACTTCAGCCATCAGACTTCAGCCCTCAGACATCTTACATCATGTGTCACGGACCTGCCCCTCACCTATTCGAATCTTTTCTGCTCGAGAATCTGCAGGATTCTGTTGACATCATTACACATTCTCCACACCTTGATGAAGAGGATGATACAACAAACAAAACAAACAAAAGCTATTACATAAAAAATGAAAGCAAATAAAACAACAAATTCAGTTGTTCCAGTTCCTAAAAATAAACAGTTCATATTATTATTGTTGTTAAGTTAATTAGTCAATTCCTAGAGGTTTCATCATGTCACCTTATATTATTGAACATTGTTCTTTGTTCACAACTCGATCTCTGAATAACTTCATGTTGGTGAAGTTACGTGAGATGTTCTGCACCAGTTCCAGATAATTGTCAGAGCCGTCATCCCACTTGTGATAGAAGGGCTTTATTGAAACGCAGTTCTCGTGTTCAAAGACCGTGTTGAGCAATGTTCTGTCAGAGTTGCCGCAGGAGTGCCCCATAATCAGCACTTGAAAAGGTGCAGACATTAGGAACTCCAACAAATCGTGGTAATGTCTTGTTTCCAAATACTTCACCGACTTGACGTTCTTCAATAATTCATTATCATTTCTGTCAAGAATATCCTGATAGTGTTTATCAAGTTCATCACCATATCCAAAGATTATATTCTCTGGATGCTCCAACTCACCATGGATATAGTTATAAACAATGTTAGAATAATCATACATTCTAGCGGTTGCTGTGTAATTGAAGCTTAACAGCATAATACGTTCAGGTGTCATTTTACATAGTTTCCTCCTATCTCTATGTATTTCATCTGGATCCATATCTTCAAGCCCCACATTTTCCAATGCCTTCTTTTTCCCTTCCGTTGAAAAATCTGGGAGATCGAAGGAGTCAACCATTGAAACAAACAACTCTCTATTTTTATATTGGGTCGTCTCAATGGTACGAAGGTATTCTATCAATTTTGCTTGAAGAAATGCTAACTGGTCATTCAATTCCTTAACCGAATAGCCACAGTCTGCATTCTCTGTACACTTCTTCAGGAGTTGATAATACTCGTTCTCAATATCAACCCACCCTTTTGTTTCAATACTTTTGAGTATATTTTCAAAGAACTTGACAGGCTTAAAACTAAATCTGTCTTTTTCTTTGATTATTGCATCAGTAATATTAATTGCTTTTAGTTTAAGTTCTTTGAATCTAAGATAATTATCAAGATATATATTACACCACAATTTACTATCTCCATTAATTATCTCAAACCTACATAATTCATCTTCACATATAGGATTGTATGTAATAGCCATCTCTCGCCATTTCTGTTCCCAATACCAATCAATAAAATCTGCATAGCTTGTTTTCAAGCCATGAGCCAAATCGAATCCGTTTCCTATGAGTACAAGCCTATTCATACTTCTTCTCAATCTTTTGCGTGATATTATATTCTTCTTTATCTGCAGCCCTTAGCAATTGCCGATTCCCCTCGACAGAATAGGATTTAGTCCTTAGATGGTCTTGCAAATAGATATGATTAAGAGTAAACGCAATAGACTCCAACGTCAATTCTCGCTTAGCAGCTTTCAGCTCGCATTCCCAAATGGTGATGCAATGCCAGCCCATGCTGGCCAGCTTGCGTTGCTCCTCACGGTCCCGTTCCATATTCCTGCGAATCTTCTTAACCCAGAACTCCCTATTCGTCTTCGGAATCTTACAACACTCCGAACTCTCAATTACATCTCCCATCTGACCTCTTCCATCAGACATCTGTGGCAAAGCCACATTGTGTCCATGCCAGAAGCAGCCGTTCACAAAGATGCAAGTACGGTATTTCCTCAGCACCAGGTCCGGATGCCCAGGCAATCGTTTATAGTTCAGACGGTATCGGAATCCTCTACTCCACAACCCCTTACGCACAATCATCTCCGGCTTCGTATCCTTGCTTCGGATAGCCGCCATATTCTTGCTGCGTTGTTGTGGAGTTAAGTGGTCCATTATTATTTCATGGCTTTAATCAGTTTTATAAGCCAACTATGTACTTTAATCTCTTAGCACCATATAAAGCCTTCGTTTCGGCATAGTATTCTAACACTTCAGGCAGTACATCGGGGACACTGCCAACTGTCCTTCTCTTTAATTCATAATTGTTAATTTTCCACCATTCATTAATAACGTATACATTATTAATTGGAGGCTTCTTGTTTGTCCTATTCTCCAGATTCTTTTCACCAACACATATTTTGTTGGCTAATAAGCTAGTCAAAAGGTTCTCACATATTCTAACATCGTTTTCTTTTGCTCTAACATTAGCTATTGTCCCTATCCATATTTGCAGTTTTGACCTCCCGTCTTCAAAATCATGAATATGATGATCATGATTTTTCAAACGTCGCCCTACAGATTGTTTATATGTCATTCCGCAATAGTATTTGCTTCTTCCACTTTTCATCTTTGCCTGAAAAGCATAAAGATTGAAACCATCTGGGTTCTCCTCCTCAAAACATTTCACTTTCTCTGCTGATTCAAATGGCCCATACCATTTAATCAAATACGCATCAGTTTTCTTCATATTTATCATTATTGTGTAGTAAATTTGCAATTGGGATAATTTGAGCATCCATAAAAGGAGCCGTATTTCCCTTTGCGCAGCATAAGCTGCCCACCGCATTTAGGGCACCTGCCAGCAGCTATTACATTATCCACCTTTCTTCTTGCAGCATACACGTTTTTGACGTGCTGGCTGTCCTTCACTTGCTCTCGGACATTACTCTGTTGCATAATGTTCACAACCTGCTGAACATCATTATCCGTAAGGAACGCAGAATTATAACTTTTTATTGCAGCCAGAAGCTGTTCTATATAAACAACACAATGGCTGCTATTAACGTTTTTGAGTGTTGCCGCTCCTGTAAACACCACAATAGGCACAACTTTTATTTGAGGAAATTCTGTTAATCGTTCCTGAATCCTTAAAGCATGCCCAACAGACTGCTTAACAGGATTGTAGAAATGATTCTTAGTCACATAAGTATAGGTCTTCCACCACTTCTTACTATACGTCACTTCAGTAACTATCAATTGTGTCCACTCTTGCCGATTGTCATCGCCATATATATCACCACGATAGTTCTTTGTTTCGATGGTGAAAACTCCATATTTCGAAACGATAATATGGTCAATCTGTGTAGTGCCGTTAGCAGTAGGTAATACCACATCATTCAGAGTGATATACTCCTCTGGCAATTGAGATAATACTTGAGCAACAAGTTTCTCCCCTCTCTTTCCCTTTTGCCTTGCAGAACCATACCATGCAAGGAAACAGAATAAGATGACAAATATTACAAATAAAAATAGAACATGCATATTTATCTATTACAAACAACAACTAGTTGAACTTATCCACAACCACCTCTCTTGCTTCGTATCCTTGCTGTGTATTGCCGCCATATTTGGTACCTTGTTGTGTTGTTAGGTGGTCTTTATTATACCCTTCGAAATGAATTGATAGAAAGCGTCCCCCAAGGCAGTTCGTTTATAAAACGACAGATTGCTAGGTCTTCTGATTCTTACATTACCAAATCTTGCGTAATATCTTTCTATTTCCTCCAGAGTACATTTTTCAATAAGCCGATATGAAGTAAGGTAGTCGAGCTGTATAATAATGTCGTTCTTACTCCATTCGCCTCCAAAGAGCGAAGTGAAATATTCAATTCTTTGGCCATTATAACGAGTCGTTAGTTCTTTCAGAATACGTATTCCATTAAATTCTATTCTTTCAACCAAATCAAGGAATATTCGTCTGTTTCCATTATCTGAGTTATCAGGATGACAGCAGGCGGTCAAATAGGAAGCATAAAGTTTTCTTTTCTCTTCAGCAGCCTCGTCTTTTGCTTTCTGAAGAGCAGCTTTTAGCTCTTCAAAATACCTTTCTTTGTTCACGAAAAACTCACCAACGACCATTTCTTTAAGCATTTCAAGCTGCATTTTATGTTTATGAAGAGTATCTTCAATGTTCTTTGTCTGTTCTTCATTCATCAAGCTGAGAACCATAGCACCTAAAGTAGTACCTGATGCTATTGCTTTGAGAATACTGCCAAAAGAAAAATTCCTGTCTGATGACGAGGGCAAATTGTCCATGATGATATTTCAAATTTTGTGAACTTAACCTAGCAGATAATGCTTAGGCATTCTCTCTTGTCGTTCCTTCACCATTCCTATGAAGGTTGACAAATCGTATATGCCGCTTCTGTATTTCTTTGGGAAACTTACTAAGTACCTATGAGGAACCACAAGATGCAGACGATAGTCTTGCATTTCTTTCAACTGGTTAGCCGATATTCCTTGCTGAAGAGTGAACAGATATTTGTCATCCACCCTATCTGCTTCATTTAATACCTGACGCCATCTATCTTTACATGTGGTCTTAGCCCCTAACACTGTTAATAGTTCACCGGGAAAAGTTAAATTGTGATAACATTGTCCATTGGGAAAAACAAAGTCTGGTTTCTTTTTTTCCTCCGTAATAACCTGTTCTTCAAATATCAGCTCATTATGAGTGAAGATATCTGCCAAATGATGTTCCAGCGATTTTCCTGCTCTTGATTTCCTGCGATTTAGGACTTCATTCGCCATTGCAACGAAAGAATCAATGTTGGGGAAAGGCTTTGTTGTTATGTCAGAATATACTTTCTCCTCCATGTATTTGAAGAGGGTGTACTCTGTGTCCAACCACCCAAGAAGTACGTCATCAGGAGCCGATACTATATTGCGTGTAACAATACCATTTGCTTCGTTAAAACAGGTTCTTGCACCATTCGCCATAATACGAGTATCAGGGAAGTCCACGTATTTGGCAATAAAATTGTTTATCAAGGTGAGCAGCCTTTGTTCTGGCTGTACCACCTGATTAACGTCTATTATCTGGTTAGTTTTGTCATATGAGAGATTGAAATATGAGAAGAAATCATCAATATCTTCATCTGATTGCAAAACAAATGCCTCATAATAGTCTTTATCATATCTGGCAATAACCAGCAAATCGCCCTCACATTCTTCTCTCAAAAAAGGGAAACCACGACCAAAACAAGTTATACGATATTCATTTCTTGTTTTCTCCCCATAATATTTGAAACGGCTATCTGTTTCAAAATCATTTTGCCAATGGATACGAATAGGAATATCAATATTTGCCCCTTTGGTTCCCTCTTTATCAAGAAACAATGACCACGCTTCTTTTGAAATGTGATAACCATATTGATGACCACCAGTAGAGCCTGTATCATTAGCAGTAATGAACTTGCATAATGCTGCTCTCGATTGTTGGACCCGTTGAATAACTGTCGTTAGAAGCTCGTTCATATTATTTACATTGCATGGTTTTTACTATTTGCTCTGAAACAGCCGTAATTAACGGTACGATTACCGAGTTACCACATTGTCTGTATGCTTGTACATCAGAAACGCTGTTTAATCTATACTCATCGGGATAGCCCATCAGACGTGCACATTCACGTGGAGAGAGACGGCGAGGATTCTTACCCTCCCCTTGAGGTATCAGAATCTCAGAGCCATCCTTATAATATCGAGCACTAAGCGTTCTTGTGATGCCATTTAAATCTACAAGTCCGTATCCAAAACCATTACCCTTGGCTCGATGCTTTTCTGCATAGTTTTGCAGATAAGTCCATAATTTATCGCTTAGCGTGTATTTAGGGTCAATGTTTGGGTCGAGTAATTCCTTTATGCTGCGAGTTGCTTCATGCTGTTCAGGGAAGGTGAATTTCTCTTTACCGCCATAGACATCTTCATCGAAGCCAACAATCATTATTCTTTCGCGGTGCTGTGGCACGTACGTTTGACCGTCCATTACTAGATAGTGTACAGAATATCGCAATTCCCTCAATGTGTCATAAATAACACGGAAGGTATTACCCTTATCGTGTGATGTAAGGTTCTTTACATTCTCTAAAAAGAATGCTTTAGGGCGGTGACGGCTAATAATATCAGCAACATCAAAAAAGAGTGTTCCTTGCGTCTTATCCTTGAAACCAGTCTCACGTCCAAGACTTTTCTTTTTAGAAACACCTGCTATTGAGAATGGCTGACAAGGGAAACCTGCGCAAAGAACATCAAAATGTTCTGGAATGTATGACTTTGTAGATTCTTTCGTTATATCGCCAAATGGAACTTCCCCAAAGTTGGCGAAATATGTTTTTTGAGAATACGCATTCCACTCCGAAGAGAATACACATTTACCCCCTTGGGCTTGCATTGCGAGACGGAAACCTCCCATTCCTGCAAACAAATCAATGAATGTGAACTTTGGGGTTTCTGGAGCAGGGAACGGAACCTTAAAGAAATCATTAAAGAAATTATATTGTAGGGGTGATTCTGCAATTTGAAAGATATGCTCGTCACTTAATACTTCTTCTTTTAGCTCTTGCTTAAAGAGCTTTCTTGATAAGAATTCACGTATAGCCCAAAATATCTCTTCTTTTTCTTCATCAGGTATACTTTCTTGTCTATTGTGAAGGTAATGGCTTAGCACCGCCATTTGGTTCTCGTATGACGTTTCGCCATATATCTTCACCCCATCAGGTGTAACCTCCTCAGGGAACTCCTTAAGAGAAAATGCTTCTTTATCTATTTTCTTTTTTTCCATTATTTTATCTCATCTTCCTTCAGCTTAAAGGCTTCAGGATCTGGTGTCATTTTATACAATTTATGTTTTGATTCAGCTTTTAGTTACCGCTCTCCTTTTGGAAGATATAGTGGAAGCTAACGCCAGTACTAGCAGTCCCTTTCCAGTTCATCTTTTCTTCACTAAATGAAACGGTAACAACGAAGGTTTCATCTCTACTGTTTTTCGCAGTAATCTTGTTGCCAGTATAAGTATATGAGCCGCTATATCCAAAGTCATATGAAGTAGAGGTATATGTCCCCCCTTTATTTACAGTAATCTCTTTCCCGACAAGAAGTCCATCATATGATTGCCCCATATAGGTATCTGTACTCTGAATACACATCCATGTGCCAATTGCCTTGTTGATGTCGAAAGGCTCTTCAACTTCATCGTTACTACAAGATACTGCCATAGGCATTACAATCACAGCAAGCATAATGGTGCTAAACAACTTTAAGAACTTTTCCATATCTATTTTTAATAAATTATTCTACGAGTAAGTTTGAAGGCCTTTGGGTCAGGCTCCATTTGATATTTTATTATGTATGGATTCACCTGCTTGGCGAACCCTATTATTTTATCTCTCTTACTTCTTTCCATATTCACTCCAAAATACAGAGAGGCAAAACACTCTCCTTCCAAATCAGTAAAAGCATGAACTTTTCGCCAATCAACAGGACCTTTTTCGTCATTCTGCCCAGGCATTAGTTTCATATACTTAGGAGAAGGGTCGATGGTAACTAATCGGACTTCCTGTTCATGTGCCCATTCTCTTGCTTTTGTCGCAAATTGATAAGTGAAATAATCTTCTTTATCGCTATAATAATCTGGCCTATTTTGAATGTTCCTATATTGAACCTCAAAACTAAGGCAACCGTTAAAGAATCCATCCATCTTGTCAAGGTATTGCTTAGCCTTAACCATATCAATGCCGATGCACATCCCTTGATGATTATTACCATAAAAAGCCCACATCAGCAAAGAGTCATAAACCTTAGAGAGGCTACAAATCCATGTTTTATCTCTTGCAGATTCGCACCATTTCACCTCTTGAGGCACAAGAAACGTTTCGTCAAAAACAAGAACTCTAGGAGTTCTGGAATTAGAAAAATCTATAAGATTTTGGTGGCAGTCAAACGGATCGTTCAACTGCGTAGCATTGGTGAACATCAGATTCTTATTGCACAGCATAGCTGCGCCACCTTCTGCATCCAAATACTTATATAAGATTCCTTCCATCACCCTTATCGCTCAGAGCACATAAAAAATGCCCTCTTTCAGTTTCTTTGAAAAAGGGCATGGATGAAGATCGAAGTGAAGCAAGGCTTAGGACGGCCCACGTCAGACAACAACCAATCAGTCCACGCCCCATATTGTAGAGCGCAAACATCCGTTGCCTTGCCTGACTGACGTGGTTCGAGAGGTCCTAATTCTGCTTCCTCAGTCTAAGTAAGGATGTTTAAAGACTCATTATATTCTACTTTTACCCTACAAAAGTATAAAAAAGAGGTTTCCGTTCAAAATAAATTCAAATTTATTTTAGAAAAGGAAGGGAAAAAGCAGTTGTTCGGGATTTCCGAACATC
>JAEEGK010011031.1_pt1 | contig 20728 bp, 14 predicted proteins | sample 8958771 | NCBI WGS metagenome assembly JAEEGK01 (sample SAMN16246547, study PRJNA631951) | gut metagenome | biome: gut microbiome; feature: rumen; material: SC-attached | host: Bos | place: Iran: Karaj | collected 2018-10
GGAGCATTTCCCCGGATGAGATTGTCAAAGCGGCACAGCCCCGTATACTGAATCACGCCTTCCGGGAAGCCGTATTCGGAAATGAGGTAGTCGTATTCCATCTTTCCGCCGCTGGCGAAAAAGTCCACCTTCAGTCCGGGATACAGCATCATCTTCATTTTGTTCCCGATGATCCCGTGCTGCAGGAAAGCCTCTTTGCCCCGCGGCCGGATCCCGATCCGGCGCAGGTGGTAAAAGGCAACCAGGTCGGGGGAAGCGGGCTGCACATGGGTGCCGATCAGCATGTCGGCCGCCAGGTACATCAGGTAATGCTTCAGGGATTTCCACCGGACGGTCCGGCCGAGCCGGGCAACCTTCCCATAGTCCGGGCTGGCGGGATCGATGACAAAGCACACATTCACCTGCGGCTGTTTTTCCCGCAGGTAACGGAAAAACCAGTATCCGTTGTCCCGGGCGTCGAATCCGCGTTCCATCACCAGCCAGAGATGCCGGTATTCCCTGCTTGTTCTCCTCAGCACCGCGGCGGCCGGCCGGAGCAGGATCAGGAGGAATGCGTTTTTCAGGTATACCGGCAGCCGTTTCAGTATGTGCAGCATTTCATCCTACTCTCCCATCTCAATCAGCCGGATCTCGTTCGCGGCTTCTTCCGGGGTCGGCACTTTCCACTGAACCTGCTTCCGGGGCGCCTGGATCCGGTAGCTGAAGCCCATGGGAATCAGCCGCAGGCCGATGCAGCTCCAGAAATAGAAGGCGGTATTGTCCGTCAGGTAGGTGACAGACATATAGGCCAGGATCGCCATGTACAGGATCCCGGTTTCCGTGTTATGCCGGTGCAGCCAATATGCCGGGTACAGGATGTAATTGATGCCCGCCCACAGGGTGAATCCCAGCGCGCCAAGCTCGATAAACACCCGCAGGATATCATTGTGCAGCGGATAGGGATGGTTGATCAGCCCTTCGCTGTACCAGGTATTCACCAGGTCGGTCACGCTTTCAAAGCCCAGCCCTTTCCAGAACGGGGAAAGCTCGTAATAATCATTGGGCAGCTTCCACAGCACGTCCCGGCCCATCATGTCGACCCCCAGCGATTCCAGGAAGCCCACCAGGATGCCGGACCGTGTCAGGTAGAGGTACAGGTAAAAAAACAGGAACAGGCCCGTTCCGGCCGCCATCACATACCTTCCCGGTTTCCGGGCCATGCGGACCAGTTTCACAAACAGGCAGACAAGAAGCACGGCCGGCAGGACGCTGCGTTTCAGGCCCAGCAGCATGAAAAAAACGGAGAGGATTACGCCACGGCGCCGCATCCGTCTCTCCGGTTTCGTTCCTTTCGGCGCAAACATCAGGTAATAGATAAAGAACTGCCCGAACAGGAAGGTGATGTCGTGGATTTCCAGGGCGCGGACAAACCCTTCCGCCTCCCCGAATGTGATGAGGCAGGTGACTACGGAAGAAATACTCTCCTGGAGGCCGTATTTGGGCATCTCCAGCAGGATGATTGCCGTATTGGTGGCACACATGCCGAAGAACATGTAATTGACTGCCCTGTCCTCAAACAGGTAGCACATGCAGATGCAGTAAATGATGGTGATGGTCTGGAACAGGATTTTCTGCCCCGCCCTGCCGATGGATGCCGCTTTGGACAGGTCTGTGACCCATATATACAGACTGATCATGGTATAAACGGCGATCATGAGCAGGAATATGGGGAAATAACCGACCGCCTTCTTCAGTCCGGAGAAGTCGGCAGCCACAAGAAAACACAGAAACGCGCATACAATCGTCCCAAGTACGACGGCTTTCGGCAGTGCCCCGTATGCGTCATTGAGGGTTTTCCAGTCCCCGAGCCCGGCAAGGACAGTGCAGGCGACAGCAAGGAACGCGACAAATGCCGGGCATTTCTTCCGGGCTGCCTGTCCTGTCCCGCTGTCCATACCGGCTTGCAGGAGTTTACTGCTTGTCATGGCTCTTCTCTGCACTCCCTGTCCCCGGACGATCCGCCTCTTCCCTGCCGGAGGTGTGTTCCGGTTCAGGATCGGCCTGTTCGGAATGCATCCTGTGCAGGGCAAGCCGGAGCAGGTCCCTGATTTCAAAAATGCGGTCTTCGCTTGAAATGGCTTTCCCGGTAATATAGTGAACCGTGTATTCCGGATTCAGTTTGTTGTATTTTTCCACCTGGCGTTCAACCGCCTTCAGGATTACATCCAGCTTTTCACCCGGGCATTTCGGGAAGAATGCATAGAAGACGCCGCTGCCGTTATGTCCCACAAATCCATACACTTCGCCATAGCTTTTCAGGATCGCCGCGAAATTCTTCAGGACTTCATCGCCGGTCGCCCGTCCGTATGTATTGGACAGGCTGCTCAGCGAATCCATCTTCATGGCCACGCAGGAGAAATTCTCATCCAGCAGCCTGTCCGACAGTTCGCTGATATACGCGTCGCACCTGGCCCGGTTCGGAATCTGGACCGTCTTGTCCACATACCGGAAATAGTCGATAAAGTCCAGCGTCCTTCCCAGCAGTACAGCTCCGATGCCGCCCACCAGCACAAACAGTATGATCGCCAGCACAAGATACATTTTGATGTTCACCGTCGGCTGGACATTGATGCTGCTGATCATTGCCAGGTAATTTGCGCTCAGCTGGCGGTTCAGTTCATGCCCGGTCTTCTCCACGTACCGGTAATAATTCGTCGCCAGGTTCACACAGCGGTCGATTCTTTCCCGGATCTCTTCCGGGCTCATGGTTTTCGTCCCCTGCGTGCTGCGGGCCGTCTCAAATACAGAGAGCAGGTATCCCTTGTGTTCCTTCTCAATGGTATTCTGCCGGATTTCGATGTTCAGGTCCACGTATTCCTGGATCAGTTCATCATAGGTGGTTTCCTTGTTGGTATGTTCGTGGTTGTACTCCACATCCTTCAGGATGGATTCCGTTCCGTTTTCCGCGCTCTGGTAATGATAATCCATCATTTCCTTGTTGCGGACGCTGTAATTGTCAATCAGTTTCTTCAGCGCGTCGGCGCGTTTCTGCCGGTTTTCAATATTCAGCTGCAGGTCCTCGCAGTCCTTTGTCAGCCGGCTGACCAGCAGGTCAGTATCGGCCGTCTCCGCGTTGTTCAGGATCGCGGCGTACAGGCCCGGAATCTCGTTATTGTACAGAAGGTTATAGATCCGGTACAGGTCATTGTATGTGTATCCCGTTTCCACCGACCGGAAATACGGATATTCCGCCCGTTTGTTCAGCAGGTAATCCAGCATTTCCGAAATGGAATTCTCCAGCACCTGCGTGCTTTCCATAAAGTCGAAATTCCCTTCGGCAAGCACGGATACGCCATTGCCCTGGAGCTGTTCCTCCACATATTTTTCGGCATAGAACTCATAGTAATTCTTGATGATGGCATCCAGCATGTTCCAGGCATAATCCTCGCTGGTATCATTGTCGCCGACGAAATACACCCGGTAGGTATCTGTCACATAGGAAGGATCCTCGCCCTTTTCCAGCAGTGCTTCATTCATCTTCTGCTGGGCTTCCGGAATGACCTCCTCCACATAGCAGCTGGAACGGACGGAATCGATATTGGAATGATATCCAAGGTCTGCCATGGCCGCGTCAATCACCGTTGAGGAGTATATTTCCTCCACATTCAGCGGGCTTCCGTCCGGCGTATAGCCATTCCTTGCGCCTGCATTGGTATACTGGATCACCGTGGAAGCGATATAGCGCTGCTGGGATTTCCCGTAGAAGTAGATGAGCAGGGAGCCGATCACGGACAGAAGAAAGATCAGCAGGCTGAATTTCTTCAGATAACGCAGAACGCTGAATTGTCTCATACTTCTTTCTCCTTGTCTGAATGAATCATCCGCAGGAATACGCAGGCGAATACCGCCAGCAGGATCAGCACGGCGAAAAAGGCCGAGGGAACAAGGCCGATCCGTTCGGCAAAGCCTTTGCTGTCATCGCTGAAGCTGATAAAGTTGCGGGCTTTTGCGCTCGTATATACACTGTCCATCGTCTGGATATCCGAAGCGAGTTTGTCCAGCGTCATCTCCATTTCATGGATCATGGCGTCCGCCTTCTCCATTTCCTTCCGTCCGGAACTGTTGGATTTCATTTTTTCCGTCAGGTATGCGCTGTATTCAATCTGTTCCATCTGCTCCGCAGCGCCTGTCAGCTGCGCGTCAGCATGAAGGGCCATGTTATCCATCCCGGTTTTGGTCCGCGACATATAGTACTGCATCGTCTGGTCCTGGGTGGGAATCATGACGACGGCGCTCATCGCGGAATCATACAGCCGGATTCCCCTGTTATCCTCGTCGTATGCCGCCATCAGCTTGTTGTACATCAGGCGGTTCAGGCGCATTTTGTAATCCAGCATGCTGACCAGCCCGGCTCTGTCGCTGGCAATGCCGTTTTCGATAATGTAGGAACGGAGCCTTGCAAGATCATAGGCGTAAAAGCTGTTCACCCGCTGTTCCAGTGCGGAAAAAGTCATTCCGGTTTCCGGATCCTGGTAGTTCTTGCTCTCCCGTTTCCGAAGCTGCACATATTTCTCCAGCTGGCTGCACTTCAGCTCCAGCAGGTCAACCGCCAGCAGGTACTCATCATTGAATTTCAGGTCGCCGGTATCAAAGGACAGGATCGAGTGATTGTATCCGTAGTTCTCCACGAAGTATTCCCGGTATGCCTTGCAGAGAAGCGAAAGCATATCATCCGCAGTCCTTCCCGCAATCACGCCGTTGTTGGTAAAACGGACGACAAATGATGTGCTGATATAGTTCACGCTTCCGCTGACGCTTTTGTCATGCGTCGGCTGTACGCTGATGCATTCACTCAGTTCTTCCGGTGTGATCTTCCCTTCCAGGCCGGCATATTCAATCAGCCGTTCCATCACCGTTCCGCTCTGGATTTCGAAGATGTTGAACCGCGTCCGGTTGGGGGTCAGGCCCTTGGAAGCCTCCTCATAATCCAGCGAAAGCACTTTGCTGGCCGTTTGCCGGCCGAGCACATGATGGAAGCCGCACAAAGCCAGGAAAGCGACCAGGAAAACAGCGAGGAAAATGTACCACCGTTTCCGGAACACGCCCGGGGCTTTCCGCATACTGTTCCACACCTTGCCGGATGCACCGGATGAAACCTTGTTCCCGGCCGTCCGGAATTCGCCTTTTTCTTTCATTGCGTCTCCTTCCTGTTCCTGAAACCGCCCCGCCTGCATGCCGCGCAGCTGCCCTGTCCGGTGATTCTTCCGTCCGGCAGCTTCGGTCTGCGGGCACTCAATACTTGTTAATATCAATTACAACCAGCTCGGGCATGTTGTTAATCCGCGGAGGGAAGGGTTTGGAATCACCCAGCCCGCCGCTGATGATCAGCACCTGCTGCTTTTGCAGTGTGTATCTCCCCATGGTGAAATGCGGAAAAAAGCCTTCCTCAACCGAATACAGTCCGCCGAGGAAAGGAAGGTTCACGATCCCGCCATGCGTATGTCCCGCAATTCCCAGGTCAAAATCGTATGCGGACAGCTGCGGTTCAAAGAGAACCGGAATATGGGCCATCAGAATGCTGTATACAGACGGATCGGCCGTGTACTGATCCATAAATGCCCGGCCGCCGTAAGCTTCAAATCCGTGTGTTGTACCTTCCACTCCGATCAGCCGGATCGTATCATTCCCGATCCGGACGTTTTCCGAAGCATTGCGCAGTATTTTCATCCCCGCGCTTTCGAACTTCGCGGGCAGTTCCCTGTCATCCCGGTAATAGATCCGTTCGCTCTCATGATTGCCGAGCACCCCGTAGCAGGGCGCGATCCCGGACAGTTCGGACACAAGATCCAGCATGGGCTGGTAATTTCCCTCATCCAGGATCACCATGTCGCCCGGCAAAAGAATCAGGTCGGGTTTCAGGGCGCGGATATCGGAAACCAGCATCCCGTTGTTTTCCCCGTATTCCCGGTTGTGGATATCGGAAACAACGATGATCCGGATATTGCTGCTGACTTTCCTGGATGTTTCCTGGTAGAAGCTGATTTTATAATGGGTTTGCGTATATCGGCTGTAAAAAAACACAGCAGCGCCGATGATCATTGATAATACCACAACGATAATCAGGATACGGATAAGGATGTGCAGAAACCTGTGCTTCCGCCTTACGGCTTTCTTTGTTCCAGGTACAGTTTCAGTTTTCATGAAAACAGTTACTCCCGGGTTCTATCTGATATTATAGGTGTTTTTATTATTATATCAGCAGAATTCTTGAAAGACAAGGCAAAATAAACGATTATATCCGTCTCCGCACCCAGATACTATTTGACTGGTGATAGGACATAGAAGGGCTGCCCTGCGGCAGCCCAACCCGTTATCTCCATCCGGTCACTTCATCGAAAACCGGCCAGGAAGCCGCGGCATAGAAGCGATGTCCGCCTTCGCAGATGACATGGCGCACGTTCTCCGGCGCCCCGGCAGTCCGGTAGTATTCCTGTGCGACGGCAAATTCCCGATTGGCTGATTCCAGCGGGAACAGATGGTCCTCCGTGCCGCCCACAACCACCATCGGCCGGGGCGCCGTCATGCCCGCAAGATCCCCCATGTCAAAGTATTTCATGATGCCCGGAACGTAGTTGCACGCGCAGTGCTGCCGGACACCGATGGATTCCATATATCCGCAGAAGGACGAAGCGGGCATCACCGCCGCGAGCCGCGTCTCCAGCGCGCCGGCATAGCAGGCGGCGGTACCTCCGCCCGACTGGCCCATGAGCGCGATCTTCCCGGCGTCAATCATGTCAAAATGCGCGGTCACGCAGTCGATTCCCCGCATCACGTCCCAGACCCGCTCCCCTGCCAGCGTGCGCCCCAGCAGCAGTGCCGACATGGCGGGCAGTCCGCACTGGGAGCCCGCGGCGGTTCCGCCGCGCTCCCCGAAGGCCCGCTGCTCCATCACCAGGGCCGCCTGGCCCCGGCGCACCACCTGGATGCCGAAGTCCCGGTCGCCGTCCCCGATCTTCAGCTCGTCTCCCTCATACTTCACCCGTCCCAGGGAGATATGGCAGCCCTTGGTATGCCCCTGCAGGCAGATCACCATCGGCAGCCGGCCCTCATAGTCCTTCGGCAGCAGCAGGTAGCAGCACACGTCCACCAGCGGCTCGCTGGCAAAGGTAAAGCGGATTTCCCGGAAATCCTCCCGCATTTCATCGTATTCGATCCGGAACCCGTCGCTTTCCGGCATTTCCAGCGGCAGGCCGAGCAGCTCCGCCAGCTTTTGCCGGGCCGCCTCCTGCCACTCCCCGAAGGGCATGCTGCCGTCGTACTTCATCGCGCGCGGGGCATGCCGCATCAGTTCCAGGTGCTTTTCCATCGGATCGTAATGCATTTCATTCACTCCGTTATCAGTTGTCCGGTTATGCTCTGATCCGATTATACTGTTCCTCCCGCCCGATGGCAAGCCGGGAAAACCCCGGCTTCCGTTCTCCGCTTTTCCCGTGTCTTTTGGCTTCCGCCTCCCTTCATTCCATGGTATAATCGCGCGTAATACTTTTGCGGAACCGGTCTTCATCCTGCCGTCGGCAGGCATGATTCACCATGGATATCATTCCTTAATCGAAAAAAGCGAGGTGTTTCCATGATCATTCGTGAAGCAAAAGCGCAGGATGCCGAAGCGCTGAAAACCCTGTATTTTGATCACCTGACCAAATACCCGCCCAGGGAAGAGCAAAACATGGCCGTCTGGGAAAAGCTCCTGGCCGAATATGAAAGCGATCCCTGCAATTACATCCTGATTGCTGAGGAAGACGGCACAGCGGTTTCCTCCGTCCAGATGTCCATCATCCGGAGCCTGACTCACAATGTCCGCCCCTTCGCGGTCATTGAGAACGTTGTTACCCATGCCGATTACCGGAGCAGGGGGTATGCTTCCGCGCTCCTCGGGAAAGCCACGGATATCGCCAGGGAATTCCATTGCTATAAGATCTCCCTGGAAACCGGTTCCAACCGGGAATCCACCCTGAATTTCTACCGCCGGAACGGCTTTGCAATCGATGAAAAGCACTCCTGCCTGAAACGTCTCGACTGACCTTTCTCCCGCAAAAAACACAGGTCATTCGTCAGATCTGCCAACATCCATATTGATATATACGAAAAAGAGCTTCTGATTTCTCAGAAGCTCTTTTCTGCGGGAAACAGGACTTGAAGATGTTGTGTATTGTTCCTGATCAATCCTCATTTTTCCTTACCGGATTCCATTTTCGTGAAAATATAATGAGATTTTCGTGGGATTTGGAACGCCGAACAGTATGGCTTCACTTCTCAGCAGAGCTAATCGTCAATCTGGTATTTACACTCCGGAATACGCAGAAAACCCGCCGTCGATCGGAATGGTCACACCGGTGATGAAGCCGGCAGCGTCGTTGTTCAGTAAGAAGAGTACGGCGCCGGACAGCTCCGTTTCACTGTCGCCGAAACGGCCCATCGGGGTAGCGGCCAGGATCTTGCCGGTTCGTTCCGTGGGCGTTCCGTCCGGATTGAAAAGCAGCGCGGCGTTTTGTTTCGTGGCGAAGAAGCCAGGGGCAATGGCATTGACCCGGATACCAGCCTTGCTGAAATGCACCGCCAGCCACTGGGTAAAGTTGGTCACTGCCGCCTTCGCGCCGGAATAAGCCGGAATCTTGGTCAGCGGACAGTAGGCGTTCATGGAGCTGATATTCAGGATATTGCAGCCTTCCCTTCCAACCATCTGGCGGGCAAAGGCCTGGGTGGGCAGCAGGGTGCCGATGAAGTTCAGGTTGAAAACGAATTCCACGCCGGATTTGTCCAGGTCAAAAAACGATTTCGTATCGCCCTCAATATCACCCGGCTCAAAGTATTCTTTATCCGTGGTCGCTTTCGGATTGTTACCGCCCGCGCCGTTAAGCAGGATGTCGCAGGGACCCAGGTCTGCCAGCACTTCATCCGCCACCTGGTAACAGATTTCCTTGTCCAGCACGTTGCAAGCGTAAGCTTTCGCGATGCCGCCTTCGTCCCGGATCTCCTGCGCGAACCGGTCCGCGTTGTCATAGTTCAGGTCCAGCAGCGCCACCTTCGCGCCGGCCCGGGCCAACACCTTCGAGAAATACGAGCACAGTACACCGCCCGCGCCGGTTACTGCGGCAACTTTCCCGGTCAGATCCGTATTCAGTACATTCTTCAGCATGCGGTTTCTCTCCCCCTCATTCTATATCTGAGCATTCCCATGATGGTATTTCCCCAGATAAAACAGGCTCTCTTTAGGAACACGCTTCAGCGTCTGCCGGTCAACTGCGATAAGGCCAAAGGTCATTCCAAAACCTTTCTGCCACTCAAAATTATCCATCAGGCTCCAGTGGCAATAGCCTTTCACAGGGATCCCGTCATTCAGGCAGTCCTCAACGCCCTGCAAAGCCCTGCGGATGAATTCCACCCGACGGGTGTCGTCAGCCGTAGCAATGCCGTTCTCGGTGACAATCAAATCCCCTTTGAACACCTCATGCACCTTGCGGATCACATGCTCCAGGGCCTCCGGATAGAACTCATAATCCATCTGCGTCAGTTCAGCCCCCTCAGGACAGGGAAGCTGGCCCTCCGGTCCATACTGGGTGCGGGTATAATTCTGTATACCCAGGAAATCATCTCCCTGAATGTAGGGAAGATAGTGGCGGAATTCCTCATCCCAGGCATTCTCTGCAAAGGCTTTTCCGCCGGGAAGCGCCTGCAGATCATGGAGCGACAGGGTGATGCCAACCTGGATTTCAGGATGAACGGCTTTGATGGCTTCCTTGGCTGCCTGATGAGCGCGGAATACCAGGATGTCGCCTTCCGGGGTACGGGAAGAAACAAAAATCTGCGGTTGTGGGGTGCCGAAGATTTCCGCGTTCTCCTTAGCGGCATACTTTATGTTTTCCATCATTTTCTGGAAATTCATACCCACCTGCACTGTGCCTTCTGCCTTCTGCGCGTCCTTCCGGGCCTGCCGGGCCATCAGCTCAAAGCGTTTGGAGATAGCCGCCAGCTGCAGGCCCATGTTGGCTTCATTGATGGTGCAGATATATCTGATTTCATCGCCCAGCTTTTCGGCCACATAGGCAGCATAGCGGCGGAAATATCCGATGGTGTTTTCGGCCTCCCAGCCACCCTTTTTGATCAGCCATACCGGGCTGGTGAAATGCATCAGCGTCACTATGGGTTCCACGCCGTTTTCCCGGCAGCAGTGGATTACCTTCCGGTAATGCCGGATCTCATTCTCGTCAAAGCGTCCTTCTTCCGGCTCAATTCTCGCCCACTCGATGGAGAAACGATAAGCGTTCAACCCGGCCTGCGCCAAAAGACGGATATCTTCTTCATATCGGTTATAGTGATCACAGGCGATGCCGCTGGGCTCCGTAAAGCTGGAATGGGGCATCTGCTCCTGCGCCCAGTAATCGCTGTTAATGTTGTTGCCTTCCACCTGATGGGCGGCGGTGGACGCCCCGATCAAAAAGCCTTTGGGGAACGACATAGCGAAATCCCTCCTTACAGTTGAATACAGGCACCCTCAGTAATGCCGCTTTCGTTAAAAGCGTCTACACGCACAAAGTAATCTCTGCCTTTGATCAGCGCGCCGACGCGCTTTTCTCCCGTCTGGAAAACCATATAGCTGTGATACAGTTTTTCCGGGCTGTTTCCGAACAGAATGTTATAACCCAGCGTATGATCCTGCGATTGAATGGAAACCGTCATATCCAGATCGCTGTCCCGCCGGGCTGTGAACACAGGCACAGCCGGCTTCTCGCCATGCTCCAGGCCGAACACCCGCAGACCGGAGATACAGGGCTGCCGGCCATAGGGCACCGATATATCGGAAAGGCGCAGAAAACGTACCCGGAAGCCTTCTTCCCGGAGAATCAGGTCGTGGGTCAGATCTGTCTGCGCGTTGGACTTATCCGTAATAACAAACCACGTCTTCCCGTCGGTGCTTCCCGTCAGTTTCCATTGAGTGGTCAGATCCCGTTCTTCAATATACCGGGCCTGGCTGCCGCCCGACACCTGCCCGGGACAGGGAATGTCGATTTGATCATCGGCAAAATTAATCTGGATGGCATGCACATCAAATTCCCGGCCCAGATCGATCTGCAGCCATTCGTGCCGGTCTGCGGATGCGGCCTGCCACCAGCTTTGCACGTTTTCTTCCGTGGCTTTTTCCGGCTCATGGCCATCCGTGAATGAAGAAGCCGTGGCTTTTTTTCCCGCACTCAGCAGCATCCATGCGGGATTGCGCCAGGGATCACCCTCCAGAGTCATGGGCCAGTCTCCGTAGCGCTGGTTGCAGAAAAGCTCACCGTCCGCATCGAAACCTGCGGGCCAGATCCCCACCCGGCGTTCAAAATCATGGTTCATGCTGATCCGCATGGTGGATGTGTGCCACCAGTTGCCCTGTTCATCCCGCATGGTGCTTCCATGCCCCGCGCCGGGCAGGAAGCCGCCGGGCTTATAGGAATATGGATTGTTGTCTGCCAGCGTGAAGGGTCCCAATGGACTGGAACTCACATACACGCCGTCAGAGTAGGTGTTGTACTGGGTGCCCGGACAGGCGTATTGCAGATAATACCTGCTGTTCTGTTTGTCCATCCAGGCCCCTTCGATATAAGGTTTTCTGGAGAACATGCCCCGGATCAGCGGCTTCACCTGTTCCGGCACCTGATCTTCAGAAATGCCCTGCCGCTTGTGGAACGCTTCGTAAGCCGCGTCTATTTCAGCTTCAGTGGCAGGCAGCTGACTGTTATCCTCTCCCACTCGCTCATAGCCGATTTCAAAGGGATGGCCTTCCACCAGCACACGCTTTTCACCGATGGGCTGCATGGTTTGGGGATCGAGTTCCACGCCCCAGATGGGCGTGATATTGGAGCATCCCCAATAGAAATACACCCGCCCGTCATCGTCAATAAACAGGTTGGGATCCCAGAAAGGAAAGCTGCCTTCAATCTTTTCGTAGGGCCCGTTCAGGATATCCTTTGTACGGTACCGGTCACAGTTCTCTTCCCGCCGGGAGGCGCAGTAATATACCCAGTCGCCCATCACCCGTACGTCGGGGGCGTAATCATACAAAGGCAGTTCCCTGGGAAGCCGATGGTTCTCCCAGTTGGACAGATCATCGGATACCCACACGCCCAGCGTCATGGAAGCAAAGATATAATACCGGCCATGGAAAAAGATCATGGAAGGGTCAGCAGCTTCCCGGCAGATCTGGATTTTTCCGTGCAGCCTGGGATCGGCATTAAACTGATAACGGTAGTTAATGTTGACGGGATTACAGAGATACTTCATAGCTGTACGCACCTGCTTTCACCTGGTATTTTCTGCCATCCGGCAACAAGATTTCAGCCGAAACGGGGACCGCGATATTCATCAGAATCTGATCGTTTTCATATTGCCATTCGCTGCGGATCTCCCCCACGGGAGAAAGCCATTTTGCCTCCGCGTGGCCCAGGGAGGGATGCGGGTAAGGACGGATCGTCAGCTTGCCTGCTTCCGGTTGAATGCCGCACACGCCGCTGAACAGCCACCCGCAAACAGCCCCATAGGAATAGTGGTTCAGGGAATCGTGCACTGTGCCGTCAGGCCGCACGCCGTCCCAGGTTTCCCAGATCGTAGTCGCGCCCTGCTTCACTTCATACAGCCAGCCGGGACAGTCCTTCTGCAAAAGCAGCTTATAGGCGGTATCTGTGTGGCCGTTTTCCGCCAGCACCCGGCACAGATCGGGAGTGGACAGGAATCCGGTATTCAAATGATATCCGTTTTTGATCACCAGCGCGTTCAAAGCGTCTGCCGCTTGTTGGTTTTCTTCCCCATCCAGAAGGCCAAAGGCAATGGGCCGCACGTATTCGCACTGCCGGTCAGAGATAATTTGGCCATCCTTCAGGCAGCAGAAGCGATAGGCTTTTTTTGCTTTTTCCGCAATTTCAGCGTAACGCGAAGCATCCTCAGGTTTTCTCAGGACTTCGGCGATTTGCGCCAGTAAAGAAGCGGAACGATAATAATATGCGGTAGCCACTTCCGGCGCACCTTCCGTGGCGTTTTTCCGCATGGCGAGCATATTATTCACATCCGGTTCGCACCATTCGCCGAAGTGGAAGCCCTGGTCTGCCAGGTATTCTTTCCAGGGATTGTTCTCGTTCTGAGGCCTTGTGTTTTCCCTTGCCCTGTTTTCACAGAAGGCCAGCCAGCGGGTCATCATATCGTAGTTTTCTTCCAGGATGGCTGGCTCCCCATAAGCCTGATACAGCGCCCAGGGCACCAGAATACATGCGTCGCCCCACCCGGCGCTGCCCTGAAGCATCATGGTAATCTGATTCCGTTGATCGTTAACAGGCGCGATATTCTGTACCAGGCCATTCTCTTCCTGGGCTGATCGGCATTCGCCCAGCCATTTGCGCAGTACAGGATAACAGTCCATGAGATAAACGGCGGTGGGAGCGAATACACCCGCGTCACCCGTCCAGCCCGCCCGCTCTCTGGTCGGGCAGTCGGTAGGGATATCGCAGAAATTGGAGCGCATGCTCCACAGGCTGTTTTGGAACAGGCGGTTCACATCCGCGTTTCCGCAGGTGAAGAAACCCGTCTGAGGCATCCGGGAATACACTGCGATGGCGGTGAATTGGGCGTCCGTCAGATCAATGTCCGTTTCCACTTTGGCATAGCGGAAACCGTGAATGGCAAAACTGGGTTTGTACACGTTCAGGCCGTCTTTGCAGGTATATTCGATTTTCTGGGGAATGCCGCCGTTTTTGTTGCGATCCCCTGGTTCAAAGTTGCTCTGGGTGAAGTTTCCATTCTCATCCAGGGTTTCCCCATGCCACAGGATGATTTTCCGGCCCGCATTGGCGGTAACACGCAGTTCCGTATAGCCTGCCAGGTTTTGGCCAAAGTCAACAACCGTTTCACCGTTGGGTGTTTTGATGATCCTGCCCGGAAAGCGTTCCTGCTCCAGGATGGGCACGCTCTGGGTCTCTGCCAGATTGTCAAAGCTGAAGTCCCGCACAGTCACGCCGTGCCAGTCGGTAATCTTCTCCATCCGGGCGTCATAGATTTCACCGATTTCCAGATCATTCTCCCGGATGGGGCCGGATTGACTGGCCTCCCATGTTTCATCACTGCACAAAATGACGGATCCGTTCAATTCCAGCTGGCAGAGCAGGGCCAGGTCATCCCCATAAAAATTCCGCAGGCCGTCGATACCCACGCCGCCACGATACCAGCCGTCGCCCAAGGTGACGACCAGCTCGTTTTCGCCGGCTTTCAGCAGTTCCGTTACATCATAGCACTGCACTGTCAGGCGCTTGCGGTAATCCCCGGTGCCGGGCGCCAGCACAAAATCACCCGCCCGCTTCCCGTTCAGGAAAGCGGCGTACAGACCATGGCAGGTGATATACAGGCGTGCACTGCCGGGCATTTCTACGGTGAACCGGCGGCGCAGGCAGGACGCAGGCTGTTTGACTCCCGCATCATGGGGTTTCTCAGGGTCGATCCATTGGGCCTGCCAGGCTGGAAGGGCCGCATTCCTGATCAGCATTTCAGCACCTCTCTTTCAGCCATTTTGCACTGAGTTCCAAACTTTTGACGGGATCCTTGTCAATCCAGTTTTTATGGCTTTCCAGCACGACAGCCTCTGTGCCGTTCTGCAGGGCAATGTCTTTCAGCCCTTCCAGTTCCATATTGCCGGTGCCAAGCTCCATGCTGTCCTGCTTGAGAATAGGAGTCATAGCCGGGCCGGATTGCCGGCAGCCCCGGTCGGTGATATGCCACAGCTTCATGCGGCTTCCGAGGCGGCGCATCCAGTCCCTGGCATCCGCGCCGCCATCCGTGAACCAATAGCTGTCAAACTCAAAGCCAACACAGTCAGGATCGGTTTCAGAGAGAAGAAGGTCATAGGCGCGCAAACCGGGTTTTACCTGCAGCAGTTCCACATTGTGATTATGGTACAAAAGGGAAAGCCCCATCATTTTCAGCACTTCGCCCACCTTGTTGAGCCGGGACGCCAGATCCCTCACAGCTTTTTCGTCCCCATAATCAAAGCGGTACATGCCGGTGATCACCAGCTTGTCCGTACCCAATTCCCGGGCTTCCGTGGCTGCGGCTTCCGTTTCTCTCTCAAGGCTTCCCAGATCGGTGTGCAGGCTGATGACGGACAGGTCCGATTCCCGCATGAGCTTCTTCCAGTCCAGATTCCCGCCCTTGCCGGTGGGCATGCCCGCCGCCCGGGTCATCATGCGGATCATCAGGGAAGAAGGATGAATCATGAAGCGGTTGAGTTCAAGGCCGTCATAGCCGGCGGCCTTGATGCGCTGCAGGGTCGTGCGGGCAGCGGCTTCGCTGCCCGTCACGGTCCCCAGCATGATTTGCTGTACTGCTTTTCTCATTTTTTGATCCCCTGCAAAATGCGGTTCAGCTGCTTGATGCTCTGTTCATCCGCGCCGCCCTGCTTGAGCAGGCTCAGCATGGTCATGCGGCCCATCATGCGCTGGAGCGCGGGATTATCCTTCACCGCGTCGGCGACATCGCCCCGCTCGGATGCTCCTTTGGCCATCATCTGGTTCACAATGGTCCCGGCCTGGGGATGCTGACGGATTTCGCCCAGGGTGTCCATGATGGAGAAACAGGTCGGGTCAATATCCCCGCTGTCAAACCAGTTGGTGACGGAAGCGGCAGCTTTGTTGAAAATGTAGCTCTCATCGGGCTCAGAAACCCGGCAGATACACATGCTGTCGTGTGCGTCGTCCGTGAAAGCTTCGATCAAGTGCTCGCCCATCAGGGGGATACGGAATCTGAACACGGTCTGTCCGTCCTGTTCGCCGACGAATGTCCCGTCCACATACAGTTTTACATGCGGCTGATTGGAATACACCTTGATTTCGGTTTCCTCTTCACAGCGGTTGATATACCGCTTGCCGCACAGATGGACGAATGGCTCTGTTTTATTCCAGGCTGCCTTGTAAAGATAGAAGGCGTCTTTGCGCAGCATCCGGTCAAAAGAGACCAGGCCCTTCTGGTTTTCACCGTGCTTGCCGCCTTCGTCCCGGCCGTCGGCAGCGAAGTCGAACAGATTCCACACATGGGTGGCCCAGAGGTAGGGGCGTGCTTCAATCATACGCAGCATATGCTCGTGGTAAAGTGCCTGGTATTCCTCGGTATAATCCCCTTTTTCAGGATGGGAGGAATGGAAAGCCGGATTGGCGTCAGCCCCGTACTCAGAGAAGCCGATCACGCGGTGAGGATACTTGGCATGGTACACGTCAAAGAATTCGTCCGTCTGCTCCAATTCGCCCAGATACCAGCCAAAGTACAGGTTGTAGCTGTTAATGTCAGGAATTTCCAGAATGGGACTGTCAATCTCCAGCATGAATACGTTGGCCATTGTGGTCAGGCGGGTTTTGTCCATCCGGTGGCAAAGCTCGTTCAGCAGCCGATGGTTCTCCAGCAGGTCGTCATTGACCGCGCTGGCTGCGGTGATTTCGTTGGACAGGCCCCATACCGCAATGCAGGGGTGGTTATAGCACTGAGTGACCAGTTCCCGCATCTGATTCAGCGTATTTTCCCGGCCATTCTTCATGTGCATAGTGATGTAAGGGATTTCTGCCCAGATAACAATGCCGTTTTCATCACACAGGTCATAGAATTCCCGGGCATGCTGATAATGTGCCAGGCGCACCGTGTTCGCACCGATTTCCCGGATGATCTTCATATCGGCAGCGTGATCCTCATATGTCAGTGCGTTTCCCCTGCCCTTCAGGTCCTGATGGCGGGATACACCCCGCAGGGGATATGAGCGTCCGTTCAGGAAGAAACCTTTTTCCGGATCACAGTGGAATTCCCTGCATCCGAAGCGGGCATGGATTTCATCCCCGCTGTCCAGCGTGGCTGTTGCGGTATACAGATACGGGTCGTCAATGCCGTCCCACAGATGGACGTTTTCGATCACGAACTCCGCTTCCGCTCGGCCGTTTTCAGATAGAACCGTCTTCTTTTCACCGTTCACAGTAACAGTAACGGCGTCCGCATTCTGCCAGGTTTCCACGGTAACAGAAGCAGTCTTTTTTTCCAGGTTTACGATGGGTGTCACCTTAATACCGGGTGTTCCGTCCTTCACCAGTTCAAAATGTTCCTTGGGGACAGAAATCAGCCGTACTTCACGGTATAGTCCTCCGTAGAAAGTAAAATCCGCTTTCTGAGGATAAACGTTATCATTGTCCTCGTTGGAAACAGCGATTGCCAGGATATTCTTATGCTGAAGGCTTCCGGTCAGTTCGACCCGAAAACAGGAATAGCCGCCTTCATGCCGTGTCAATTGTTCCCCGTTCAGGAACACTTCCGCTGTCATAGCTGCACCATTGATTTCAAGGAAAACGCATTCTCCCGTTATTTCTTCTTCAGACAGTTCCCGTACATACCAGCAGCGGCCGCGGTAGTAATCATTGCCGCCGTCCTGTCCGTCTGCAGCATTCCAGGTATGGGGAATGGATACTTTTTCTCCCTTGGATGCATAAGCCATTGCTGTTTCAGCAGACAGGTCGGCCTTCAGAAAACGCCATCCGTCCTTCAGCACAGTATCATTACGCATTCAGGGGATCCCCCTTGTGCAGTTCTTTATCGATCACCTGATGCTGTGCGACAGCTTTCTTATCCTCGATTCTCTTCTGTACATTCACCATTTCTTCCTTGTTCAGCCTGCACATCCGCATGGCGATCAACGTCACGATCCATCCCAGAATAGCAAGGCCATAGCGAAGGAACAGAGTCATCCAGAAGACGCTGTCGGTAGCCGGATCTCCGGGCTGGGGCATCGTAGCCGTGTATCCGATCAGCGCTACACAGCCGGTTGCTATGGCGGCAGAGAAGGAAGAAACGATTTTGTCCACAAGGCTATATGCTCCGGTCACCACTGCAGGGATGTATTTTCCGCTGCGATCAAGCTCGTAGTCGATAATGTCCGCCATAAAGCCCGTGTTCGCTGTCGTGACGCACATCGCAAAGCCATTCGTTATGAAAGTCAGAATCACAAACAGAATCATCGTTACGCCCATGTTGGCAATCGTCTGCGTACCAACCGTGCTGCGGACAATAATGAAGAAGGCGATAATGGCAATATTGGCCAGAATGCAGTTCCGGGTCCATGTCACAATGGACTCCTTATGTCCGTGCTTACCGGCATACCGGGCGCCATAAGCCGCAAACAGAATTGAGGGCAGCATGCCAATCATGCTGAGCGTTGTGGCAAGTCCCATATTGCCGATCAGAATACCGTTCAGCATCGTACTGACAATGGAAGCTGCAGATGCCTGTTGGGCAATTTTGTCTGAAGCGGCGGAAGCAATGTAAGTCTGCAGGGGCTTATTATTCTTCAGAACGTCCAGCATATCGCGGATTTTCAGCCGTTCATTCTTGATGCCCTTAAAGTTTTCCGGTTTGTCGTACTGAGAAACACCGATACATGTAAGTACAACACCTATGAAAGAGATGGCCACGCACAGCCAGGTAACAACATTCAGGAATTCCTGGTTGAAACCGCCGCCCATCGCAGGCATGATCTTGGTATAGACGACGATATTTAGCGCCATAGGAACCAGATAATTGAGAATGGTCTGCCAGACGCCAACAGTAGGACGTTGTTTGGGATCATTGGTCATCAAAGCAGGCAGCGTTTGGGCAGTCATGTTGACAATCGTATAGCCGATAACATAAATCATGTAGAACAGCAGGAACACAGGAATGCCATGGCCTTTGCTGGAGAAGAAATTGAACATGCACAGAAGGCCTGCCGTCTGTATCACCCATCCAAGGATCATCAGCGGCCGGACCTTGCCAAAACGGGTATTTACACGGTCATACAGGAAAGCCAGCAGCGGATCGGTAACGGCATCAAAAATACGGGTGAAAGTGAGGAGGCCGCCCACAATCAGCGTGGCAATGCCATAACCGATGGAAGCAGAGTAACTTGCCAGACCGATCAGGAAATAAACCGCCATGCCGTTAAAGGCATTGAAAGCGATCAGGATAATCTGCCAAAGCTTGGCTTTGCGGTATTGCACACCGTCAGTGTTCTGAATGGCATTCGTGTTTGTCATGAAAACCTTCCTTTCTTTTGATGGTCAGTTTGTTATTTTGTCCTGTTTGGCTGGTTAATTACCATCCTGTCCATATTATAGATGTATTGATTCGTGCAAAAAAAGTCAAAGAATCAGTATAAAATGATAAAAATTCAGGAACTTTGCTGTTGATCCATGGGATTAAAACTGTTTATAATATTTCCGGTCAACAATATTATTGATAATCAATATGATAGAATTTTGGGGTAAGGGTGGAATGATGATGGATATGCTGACTCCCGGTGAGCAAAGGCTGGATTACCTGATTCGCGCCTTGCCCGCCAATGAGAAACTGTATTTGTGGTGCTATAATCGGAAAGGGCAGCTTATTGCCGCATCAAATCCTGATGATCTGCTTCCGGATTTATTTGTCCATCTGGGTGCCTATGATAAAATGCGGGCAGCAGCGGATCGGGTAAATACGCGTCCGCTGCTGATCGGCAGTGTTGTGGGAATGCAGTGGGTTTTGATCTTCCAGCAGGCCCGAAACCGGGAACTGATGTTTGTCATCGGCCCCGTATTCTATCAGCAGCCGGATGCGGACACAGTCAGGCGCGTTCTGCTGCCTGTATCGTCCCGTCCGAAAGAATGGATTCAGTCACTGCTGTCACACCTGGATGAAATGCCGGTTTTGTCCTTTTCGTCTTTTATCCGCTATGCTGTTATGCTGCACAATGCCCTGAACAATGATCAGTTGGGGCTGGATGCCTTTATGAGTACTGATTCCGGTGAAAAAGAGATAACTATTTCACCGGATGAGCATCGCGATCTGAATCAGGTATACCAGGCGGAAAACATACTGCTTACCATGGTACGCACCGGGGATATCAACTACCGGCGTGCTCTTCAGCACTCCATCAATATAAGTCCCGGCGTTCCGGTACACGGTAAGGATCCTCTTCGCCAGGCAAAAACCAGTCTGGTAGTCTTTACCACACTCGTAAGCCGGGCAGCAATGGAAGGCGGGCTTTCGCCGGAAATTGCTTATCCGCTGAACAATTCTTATATTCAGTCCATTGAAAATTGCTTTGATTCCGGAGAATTGTCCGCCCTGGGCAACGCTATGTATCACGATTTCATATATCACGTGCACCGCCTGCACGCCAATCCAAATTACTCCCAGGCCATACAGCGGTGCTGTGATTATATTGAACTTGGTCTGGATAAAAAGCTGGAGATAAGTTCCCTGGCAGCTTTGGTCGGATATTCGGATTATTATCTGACAGAGAAATTTAAAAAAGAAACCGGACAGTCGATTCATCAGTATATCAAAAAAGCGCGAATCAACCGTGCCAAAATGCTGCTGTTGTCCACGAATCAGTCCATTCAGCAGATTGCTGACCATCTTGCCTTTGCAACTCCCAATTATTTCATCCGATGCTTCCGGGAAGAAGAAGGCGTAACTCCTGCCCAGTTCAGAAAGCAAAAATGACCCGGGAACCGATTCCTGGTAAATAGTTGAGCACGCACGAAAAAGAGCTTCTGATTTCTCAGAAGCTCTTTGGTGCGGGAAACAGGACTTGAACCTGCAAGTACGTACGTACACATGAACCTGAATCATGCGCGTCTGCCAATTCCGCCATTCCCGCAGAAGATGGTGGGCAGGGGTGGAT
>JAEEGK010011033.1_pt1 | contig 20722 bp, 16 predicted proteins | sample 8958771 | NCBI WGS metagenome assembly JAEEGK01 (sample SAMN16246547, study PRJNA631951) | gut metagenome | biome: gut microbiome; feature: rumen; material: SC-attached | host: Bos | place: Iran: Karaj | collected 2018-10
CTTCGATGGCGGAGATTTTTGATATTAAAGCAAGATTCTACGAGGCGTACGCCTATCAGTATTACGACAGCGACAAGTTGAAGTTCAACACTTGTAATCACAACAGTATCAAAATGTTGAAGTCTGCTCTGCAGTACGAGCCCACGCTTACCCGCCAATACAATATAGCCGTAGCCTACGGGCGGATACACGACCGTGACAATGAGCGTCTTTGGCTGCAAAAAATCAAAGATTCCGACCAGCCGCGCACAAAGGCCAACCGCAACATATTCGAGTACGCCGATTACCGTCTCGACAAACTGAAGGAAGATGAGTTTTTCGAAGGCGGAAAGAAGACTGACGACGGCATTGGAATTGTTGAGGTTGAGGATTGAACCGTGTGGCTTGGATAGTTTAGCGGGGTTAACGTAAAGGTTTGGCAAGTTTAAATCACTGATTTCTAACTCCTAATTACTACATCCTAACTCTACTCGTTCCAAATCTCCCAAGCCCGCACAGCCTGGCCAATCAGCATATCCAACCCGTTTTTAATGGTTGCGCCACGCTCTTTGGCTTTTTGCAGGAACAGAGTTGTTTCTGGATTATAAATCAAGTCGAAACAGAGGTGGTCAGGGCCGATAGCCGAGTAGGGAATATCGGGGCAGGCATCGGTTTTGGGCGACATACCCAGCGGCGTGCAGTTGACTATAAGTTTATGGTTTTCAATTAGTTCTGCAGTGAGTTGCTGGTATGAGAGAATGTTGTTGGCGGCATCGGCGTTGCGCGAGACGAATTGGTAGTCAATTTCCAGTTTTTCAAGCACATAGCGCACGGCCTTCGAGGCGCCGCCAGTTCCCAAAATGAAGGATTTGGTGTGGCAAGGTTTCAGCAAAGGGCGTAGCGAGTTCTCGAATCCCACAACATCGGAGTTGCAGCCGCGCAAACGAATTTTGTCACCATTGCGGATAATCTTCACAACATTCACTGCGCCAACACGTTGCGCGGTCTCGTCAATCTCGTCAAGAAATTGCATCACCTTCTGCTTGTATGGAATGGTGACGTTCAGGCCTGCCAAACCTGGGGCGGTCAGCACCTTTTCGGGAAAAAGAGCAATGTCTTCAATCTGGAAGTTAAGATACTGGGCGTCAATATTTTCCGCCGCAAACTTCTTTGTAAAATAATCTTGTGAAAAAGAGTGCCCCAATGGGTAGCCGACCAATCCGTAGGTTTTCATAATTGTTCAGTTTTCGTTTTCTCCGACGACCTCTCAAGCGCCCAAAGAGCCGCCATTCCCGCCGCCATCAGCACAATGGCAATGGCCACTTCGGCGCTGAACTCTTGCGGAAAATACATCTGGTAACTCTGGATTATCGGCTTGCCGTTTTTCAGCACTTCGGCGCCGTCCTGCATCAGATAGACGGGGTTTTTCCACGGCCAAATGGTGCCAAGGCTGCCGAAAATGAAGCCTGTGAGCACGGCCATCGTCTGGCGGGCGTATCGGCTCAAAAGCCACGACAGGAAATGCGAGAACGCCAACAGTCCCACCACCACGCCAACGGCCACGGGGACAATGATTTTCATATCGAAATGCGACACGGCGTAAATCATTATCAGTTGGTAGTTGCCCATCAGAATCAGCACGAACGAACCCGAAAGGCCTGGCAGAATCATACTGCAAACGGCCACCGCGCCGCAGATTATCAGGTACCAAAAGGCGGTGTTCTCGGTTGCGGGATTCATCACCGAAAGGCCGAAGGCAACCGCGGCGCCAACCACGAACGAAACGGCCGCCGCAACATCGATTTTGCCTATCGATTTGCCTACAAACCAAACCGATACGAGTATCAGTCCGAAAAAGAACGACCACACGTAAACGGGGTACGACTGGAAAAGGAACTCGAGCAGTTTGGCCACCGATATAATGCTGACGCCGACGCCAAGAAACACCGACAGCAGAAAACCGAAATCGACGTGCTGTGCGAACTCGCGGAACTTGAATTTGAGCAGCAGCCTAACCGCCTCAACGTCAAACGATTTGAGCGCGTTTATCAGCCGCTCGAAAATGCCTGTAAGCAGTGCAATGGTGCCGCCCGAAACGCCTGGAATGACGTTGGCCACACCCATTGCAAAGCCTTTCAGGAAATTGGCTATGTGTTTCCTCATTCCTGATTATAAGTTGTAGATTTTCAGAATTTTGTCCCAAAGCATCGGCTCAAATTTCGAGCGGTCGAATTTCTCGCACTCGTCAACCGAAGCCACGTGCTTGGTGGTGTAGATTATGCTCTCGACAAAGGCTGGCGCGCGGCGCGAACCCTCGCCAAGGTTGATAAGCACATCGTCGCCGTTCTTGAGCAGGCCGTTCTTCAGCGACTCGAAGAAGCCGCCAACGCAGACAGCCGCTGCGGGTCCAATGCGGACGGTGGTCTCGTAAGCCACAAGTTTCGCCATATCAGCAAGATACTGCTCGTCGAAAGCGACAAAATCTCCACCCGACTCTTTCACGAGCGAAGCCACAATCGGGAAGGTTCCTGGCTTACCTGTGGCCAAAATCGGAACGCTGGTCTTGGGGTTCTCGTAGCACGGATAGTCGTTCTGCCAACCCTCGGGGAAGCCTGCGGCCTTGGCTTTTGCGTAGCCTTCAACCATCGGCGTGCAGCCCGACGGCTGAACCATAATGAATCGCGGCAGGCGGTTGTCGTAGCCCAAACCCTCAAGGTCGGCGCAGCCTTTGGCAATGGCAATCGGGCCTGTGCCGCCGCTCACTGCCTGAATATAAACTGTCGGCAGTTTGCCCATCTGGCGCAGCCACTCAAAAACCATCGTCTTTTTGGCCTCAACACGCATCGGGTCGGTGTTGCCGCCCGAAATCAGAATGCCGTATTTGGCCGAATAGTCGGCGGCCACCTTTTTTGCCATTGCGTAGTCGCCCTTCACGCGGAACAGGCCCTGGCCGTAGGTGTTTATCTCTGCCTCGTTGATTTTCAGCGTGTCTTCGGGCACAAAAACGCCAAGGTTGATTCCCGCTTCAGCGAAATAGTGCGCGAAAGCGTTGGCAATGTTGCCCGTGCTGGCCACACAGTAGTCCTTCACGCCGTTCTCTTTGAGCACGCTTGCTGTGACGGCTCCCGCCACATCTTTGAAGGTGCCTGTGCCCTGGTTCAGGTCGTTGCGGTAGGCGCGGACGGTGATATCGAGATTGTAGTATTTCTTTGCGAACTTCTCCATAAACTCCCAACGGTCGACAGGAATGGCGCCCTCGGTGTGCGAAATCTCGTTTTTCTTATCGATAAGTGGCAGAAAATCAAAGTAATGCCAAACGTTTTCAACGTGTTCTTTTGTGTCGATAAGTTTCTTCAACTCGCTGTAGTCGCGGTGATATTTCACATCGACGTAAGTTCCGCCGCAGTGCGGGCATTTCTGATTGTTGGCAAACCACTCCTTGAAACCTGGAATGTCGGCGCCGCATTTGCGGCAGTGAAGGTGGAATTTAGTGTCCATTTTTATGTATGTTATTGATTGTTTTTTCGTTGTTCGATTAGTTGGGCAATCTCACGCGGGATTTTGCGGGCCGGAATAATTGCGGTGAACCGGTCGCAGAGGTCGGGGTCCTGGCTGAACGCCTTGCGGAAGTTCTCCAGACACTCCTTGCGGAAGCCGGCCGTCAGATAGAGAGCGGCGATTGTGTAAAGCAGAACGCTGTCGTCGGGCAGATAGACAAGTCCGCCCACCAGCACTTTGAGAGCTTCCAGCGTGTCGTGCATTGTATAATAGGTAAGGGCCAGGCTTTCCCAGAAGCTGACATCGTAGTGGTTGAGTTTCAGTGCTTCGCGATAAGCCTCCACCGAGTCCTCGAAGTTTTTCGTGGCGGCGTGGAGCCGTCCAAGCTGATACCAGGCGGCATCATATTCGGGGTCGATTTCAATCACCTTTTTCATTGTTTTGATGGCCTCGGCATACTCCTCGCGCACGCCAAGAATCATCGCCTTGCCGAACCACGCGTCGGTGTAATCGCTGAAAAGCGTGATAATGCTGTCGAAGCAGCGCTCAGCCTCGTCAATGCGGCCGAGGTGGAAGAGGCACTCGCCCACGTAGCACTGCGCCGAGACGCTGTTGGGGTACGATTTCAGATACTCCTGATAGCACTCCAAACCCTCCTCGTAGAGTCCGGCGTTGCAGCAGGTGTTGCCCTTGTTGAAGAGCGCGTCGTAGAACGTCGGGTCGAGGGCGATGGCGTAGTTGTAGGCCTCAATGGCTTTTTCGTACTCGTTGATGCGGTTGTAGGCTATGCCGATGTTGTACCAGGCGCATTCCGAGAACGGGTCGAGGTCGATGGCGCGGTTGTAGGCTTTCAGACTTTCGTCGATGCGGTCGAGGCTCTCGTAGCAGACGCCTATTTTGAAGAGGAAGTCGATGTTGTCGGGGAACTCCTTGCTGGCCACCTTGTAAATCGACAGGGCGGGCTTGTAGTATTGTCCGTTCTCCAGCATCTCGCCGATGCTCATAAAAATATCCTCGCGTTCCTCGGGCTCCACGTCCTCGCTCAGTTCGAGCGCCTTGCGGAAGCTCTCGATGAACAAATCCTCGCTTTTGCCCAATTGCAGCAGAGCCGAGGCTTTGGTCAGGTAGAATTCGTAGTAGTCGTTCAGCAGCGGCTCAAGCGGCAGAATCATTTTCAGCGCTGCTTTGGCCTTGCCTTGGTGCACGTGTATCTGGGCGCGTTTCAGCTGAAGCTCCGGGTCGGGCCCGTGGGTTTCGAGCGCGGTCTCGCACGCCTCAACGGCTTTGTTCTGCATATCGTGGCTCATATAGTAGTCCACAATCATCAGGAACTCCTCAACGTCGAAATAGGCGTACACACCGCTCCGTTTCATCGCCTCGTAGCGCCTGACGTTGGATACAACCTCTTTGTCCTCATACAAATCGCCTGAATCTCGCATAACAATAATTTTTACGCAACTAAATTACCACTAAATGACGTATTGCGCCACAACTTTTTTTTGTGCAATTAACACTTTAATAACAACCGAATTATTTGGCAGTCAATTGGTTGTGAAACAGGTTGGCATAAATGGCGAAAAACCGCAAAATGCGAATGAGCCCCCTTGACGGAGGCCCGTTCGCAGTCGCATTTTTGGTTTTGCCTTTGCGGCGATTTTCAGCAGTTTGGTCGCGGCCGGATGGCGCCCGACGGACTAGTGCCCGGCTATCGGCCTATGAATCAGTTGTTGATGTTAATGTTGCCGTAATTCACATTGATTCTGATTTCGCCCGATGGCTCGCCGTTCGTAGGTTTCACGGTTTGCGTCTTCTGCTCGGAGTTGTAGCTGAACGTTTGTGTGGATGTTGTTTCCTGGTTCACGCCGCCGAGTTTTGGCGTTCTGATGTTGCCGTACTTTGTCTTCAGGTTGAGCGAGTAGCCATCGAGCTTGGCCACCGACAGCGTTACGTTGCCGAAGTTCGTCTTGATGTCGATGTTCGAGAAATCGCGGTCCACGTTTTTGACGCTCACGTTGCCGTATTCGGAACTGATTTTGCCCAAAGTCTGCAACCCGTTGATGTTCAGGTCGGTGTACTTCATTGTGGCGTCAATTTTGCCAACGTTGGCAATGCTGAAGTTGTCGTATGACGCCTCAATGGCCATCGATTTTGCCGTCCCGATTTTCCATTTCGAGAACTTGCTCGATATGGCCACCGCAAACCCGTTGCCTATGGCAACATTTGTGTATGAGGCGTTTATGCCGCCCAGCTGCATCTCCTCAATCTCGCTTTCGCGACAGTAGGCCAGGTCGATGGTTGGGAATCCGCCGGTGCGGTCGTTCAGCTGCTTGATTTTGAGCGAGCCGTAGCTCACCTTTATCGATGTTTTTCCAAACAGCTGGTTTGCAACAACATTGCCGTATTTGTTCGACAGGTTGATGTTGAGCCACTCGGGCATTGTCACCACGTAGCTGACGTCGAACTCATCGAACTTGAGCGATTTCGGCACATCGGAGCTTACGGTAATCTTGCCGTCCTCGGTTTTGACAATCACCTTTATTTTCTGAGTGATGCGTTTGGCTTCTTCAAGGTCGCGGGCCCGTCCGGTAACGGTGGCCTCAATGTTGAGGCGGCTCTCGCCGGTGTTTTCAATCACAACATTGCCGTTATGGTTGAACAGCTCGAGTAGCGAGTTGGAGTTCACGTCGAAGGCGAATTGCTCGCTGCGCCTGAAATCGCTGTCACGGTTGGCGTTGGCCGGCAGCCACATTATCACGGCCGCCAATGCAATCAAACTATAAATCAACTTTTTCATCTTGTTGTGTGTTTAATTGTTTAATACTGTTGAGGTTGCTGATGATTTTGTTCAGCACTTCGATTTTTGTCTGGTAGTGGTTAATCATTGCGTCAATCAGCACCGCGTTGTCGGGGTTGGCTTTCAGCTCTTTTTGCAGATTGACAAACAGTTCGTCCATTTCCGACATTGCTTTGAGCAGCTCGGCTTTCTGTTTCTCGTCAACGGTGTTGTCGGTGCGGATTTCGTCGAGCCGGCTGTCGACCAGCGTGATGTAGTACTTCTGCGTCTCGCTGTATTCGGGCTCAACCTTGGCCTTCACGTAGCGTGTTGTGCGCTCAACAAGCTCCATTGGTGTTGAGTTTTCGGCGTTTGCCATTCCCGATTCAATCAGTTTGACACTTTGGTGGACGCCTGTTCCGGCCACAACCGCGCCTATAATCACCGCCACAACTGCCACTGCGGCAATCTTCAGCATCTGGCTGCGGCTGTGGCTGATGGTCCGGCGCTGGTCGGCTTCGAGCTTCTGCAGAAAGCGGTCGAAGTGTCCGTCCATCGGTTCGCTGGTGTCGAACAGGTTGCGGTTCTGTTCGATAAATTGTTTCAACTCATCCATATCTCAAATTTTTTTGTTTCCAAAAGTTCCTGAAGCCTCTTTCGCGCCCTCGAGTAGCCGGTGCGCACGGCGGCGTTGCTCATCTCCATTATCTGGGCAATCTCCTCGTGGTCGTAGCCCTCAAACAGATGGAGGGTGAGCAGCACTCGATAGCTGTCGGGCAGCAAGGCGATGGCTTTCTTCACCTGTTCCACTTTGTAATTGGCCTCGTAGTCGCGGTCGTCGTCGGTATCGATAATTGTCCGGCCCTCTTCGAGCGGTTCAAGGTCGAGCGATTTTTTCTTGAGTACATCGAGCGAGCGGTTGACCACAATGCGCTTCAGCCACGAGCCGAAGCTCACCTCGCCGCGGAACGAGTCGATATTGCGGAACGCCGCCAGAAATGCCTCCTGCATAACATCCTCGGCCTCCATCGGATTCTTCACAAACCGCAGACAGGTGTTGTACATCGCCTTGTAATACAGCTTGTAAATCTCGAACTGGGCCTTGCTGCTCCCATTCCGGCATTCGTCAATCAGCTGACTGTGAATATCTATGTACTTCGTTTCCAAAATCACTATCAATTACGCCATAAATGACGCGTCAATTTTTCAAATGTAACACTTGTCGGGGGATTTTTTTTTTGATTTTTGGCGACAGACTTCAAGCGATATGATTCCGGTTGTCTTTAGTCTGATGTCTGTTGTCCAAAATTTTTACCTTTGACACAACAAATTTATCGCATTATGGCTATCGATTTGAATAAACTGACTGGCGGCGGCACGTGGCGCGACGCGGCAAAGGCGGTCGTCTATATTCTGGTGGGCACGTTTGTGCTGTCGCTGGGTTTTGTGCTGTTCATCAACCCCTACAAGATTGTGCCGGGCGGCGTTTACGGCATTTCCATCGTCATTCACCACTCCACCAAGGGAATGTTCGACCTGTTCCCCGACGGCACGCCCATCGGTCTTGTGTCGGCTTGCCTTGATACCATTCTGACCATCATCGGAACAAAGATTCTGGGGCCGCGCTTCGGCTTCAAAACGGTGCTGGGCTTCCTTTCGACGGCGGCGTTTATGGACACGCTCACCGCCTTCATTGGTGAGAACGACCCGCTCGGCCTTGCCGACGACCTGCTGCTGGCATCGGTGTTCGGCGCCACCATCATCGGCATCGGGCTGGCCATTGTGTTCAAATCGAAGGCCACATCGGGCGGCTCCGACATTATTGCGGCCGTCATTGCCAAATATACGCACCTGCCAATCGGCCATCTGCTCATCTATGTGGATAGCGCCATTGCCTTGCTGGGACTTATCGCGTTCAGCGACTGGAAGATACCATTGTACTCGTGGCTGGTGATTTTCATCACGGGCAAGGTGGTAGATATGATTCTTGAAGGCGCGGGGCACGAAAAAATGCTGCTCATTATATCGGACCATCACGAAGAAATCCGCGAGCGCCTGCTCAACGACCTTGGCCGCGGCGGCACCTATCTGAACGGCGAAGGAATGTACGGCGGCACGCCTAAAAAGGTGATTTACACCATTGTGGACCGCCGCGAAGTGCTGATTTTGGAAGAACACATCAGCAAAATCGACCCGAACGCGTTTGTAGCTGTGATTGAAGCCAACGAGATTCTGGGCGAAGGATTCAAATCGCTGACGGAAAAGACGAAAGGGTGATTTTTCGGACAACGGACATCAGACTTCAGACAACGGGCTTCAGACAACGGACCGCTGTCAGCACTTATATCAATCAATCCTTCATCCCGATAGCTATCGGGACTTCAATCCTTCAATGTCATTCCACCGTTACGCTCTTGGCAAGGTTTCGCGGTTTGTCGACGTCAAGGCCGCGCGAGACTGACGAGTAGTAGCCGAACAGCTGCAGCGGAATCACCGTCAGGCTGCCGGCAAAATGCTCATCAATGTTCGGCACGTAAATGGTGAAATCGGCGGTATCCTCAATGTCGTAGTGCCCGGCGGTGGCCACAGCCATCAGGTAGGCGCCACGGGTCTTGCACTCAACCATATTCGAAACGGTCTTCTCGTACAGGCTGTTCTGCGTGAGAATGCCCACAAGCAGCGTGCCGTCCTCAATCAGGCTGATTGTGCCGTGCTTGAGCTCGCCGGCGGCGTAGGCTTCAGAGTGCACATACGATACCTCCTTCATCTTCAGGCTGCCCTCGAGCGCCACGGCGTAGTCGATTCCGCGGCCAATGAAAAAGGCGTCGTGGGCGGTTGAGAATTTCGACGCGAACCACTGAATGCGCTCTTTGTCCTCGAGCAGTCCCTCGGCCTTGTCGGGAAGGGTTTGCAATTGAGCAATATAGTATTTGTATTTTTCCTCGTCGATAACACCGCGTTCGAATGCCAATTCAACCGCAAGCACGTATCCGATAAGCATTTGTGCGCTGTAGGCCTTGGTGGTTGCAACGGCAATCTCGGGCCCGGCAAGGGTGTAGAGCACGTGGTCGGCCTCGCGGGCAATGCTGCTGCCCAAAACGTTCAGAATGGCCAAGGTGCGAATGCCGCGCGATTTGGCTTCGCGCAAAGCGGCAAGGCTGTCGGCCGTCTCGCCCGACTGCGAAATGACAATCACCAACGCATTTTCCTGCAGAATAGGGCAATGGTAGCGGAACTCCGACGCCACATCAACCCTGACGGGGATTCGCGCAATGTCCTCAATCACATATTTGGCCGCCATTCCCACGTGCCAAGCGCTTCCGCAAGCCACAATGCTGATTTCCGATATGCCGCGGGCAATTTCGGGCGTGATACCGCTTTTGCTAATGTCGAGCCGACCGTCGTTCAGCAGCGAGTTGAGCGTGTCCTGCAGAGCTTTCGGCTGCTCGTGAATCTCTTTAATCATAAAATGCTCAAAACCACCACGCTCGGCGGCGTTGGCATCCCACGTAATGTGAACGGTCTCTTTTTCGAGCTGTTCCTCATCGATATTGAAAAAGCTGACCTTGCCGGCCTCAACGCACGCCATCTCGCAGTTGCCCACGTAGTAAATGTCCTGCGTGTATTTCAGGATTGCCGGCACGTCCGACGCAATGAAAGTCTCGCCTTCGGTCACGCCGATAATCATCGGGCTGTCCTTGCGTGCGGTCCAAATCTGATTTTGGTGGTCGCTGAAAAGGATTGCAAGCGCGTACGAGCCGCGGATTCGCATCATCGCTTTCGCGATAGCCTTCGACGGCGTCGGGTATTTTTTGTAGTAGTAATCGACAAGCTTGACGGCGACTTCGGTATCGGTCTGTGAATAAAATACATAGCCGGCCTTTACAAGCTTTTCCTTCAGTTCGGCGTAGTTTTCGATAATGCCGTTGTGAACACCCACAACCGCCGAATCGTCGGGTTCCGAGCCCGAAATGTGCGGGTGGGCGTTGGCTTCGTTCGGCTCGCCGTGAGTTGCCCAGCGTGTGTGGCCAATGCCAATGCTGCCTTTCAGCGTGCGTCCGCCGTCAATCTTTTCCGACAGCACCTTGAGCCGTCCTTTGGCCTTGACAACCGTTGTGTGGCCGTCGCCGTCGCGGACAGCAATGCCCGCCGAATCGTATCCCCGGTACTCCAGCCGGCAAAGGCTGTCCATCAAAATCGGTGCAGCCTGCTGCGGCCCCACATATCCTACTATTCCGCACATAATTCTTTCGTTTTAAGGTTCGTATTCGTTCCGTTTCCGGATTTTTTGTTTCGGCAAAATTATTTCAATCATATTCGTCTCAGCGCTTTACACCACGCATTTACGGAATTTTCTTATCAACATTCCGCATCTTTTTTGCGGCTCGCGCTTTACACCTTTCGCCTTACACAATTATATTTGGCATTTCAAACGCTATACTATCGATGAAGATAAAAGACAAAATATCAGCCTGGTTGCGAGCCTTTAAAATCTGGCAGAAAACCGGCAACGGCATCTGGGTGAACACACGCACCGAGCGCGAGCGCAAACGGCAAGGCATCTTCCACGGCGCTTTCGACAGCATTCCGTTCCTCAACGACGACGCCAAACGCACGTTCATCCACCTTGTGCTGCGCCCCGGCTATATGATTCGCGACTACATCAGCGGCAAGCACGACATCTATATGGCGCCCATCGCCTCGCTTATCATTTTTTACTCGTTTTTCACGATGGTGTCGGCGGTGGTAAAGCCCGATTTTAAGCAGGCCGAGTCGCAAGTCAAAACCGACAGCGCAACCATCGTCTATGACGATACTGTCGCAATCAGTCTCACGCCGGGGAATTCAAACGACACCGCACAAAATCACAATTATACATTCTCGTTCGACCTTGGCGGCGACGACACTGTTACCGACTCAGTAATCAGCGCGTGGGGAAACCGCACCGGCAAGATGGTTTTACACGGCTATCAGCTTTTGCATCTCGACAAGTATCCTGACAAAGTTGATACGCGGTGGAAGGCGTCGCTGGCGGCGTTCGAGGCCACAATGCGCAACCAGGGAGTGACAATGTTCATTGGCGATTTGCTGCTTCTGTGGGTGGCTGTTTTTGTCGGTCTTCGCCGAAAATACGGCGTCAGGCTTGCGGCGGCGGCCTCAATGGCGGGCTATATGCTATGCCAGGTCTGCTTTTTGCGAATGTTCACAATGCTTTTCACATTCGGCCGCTCGCTGGATGCGGGCGTTCTGCTCACAATGCTGGTCCTGATGATTGATTATCACCAAATTCTGGGTGTCAGCTACAAACGCAGCTTCTTGCTCACAATAAAAACCGGACTGCTTTATGCGGCCTGCCTGATGGTGGTTATTCTGTTTTTGCTGGCCGTTGTGGCGATAGCGGTGAAGTGACATTTTGAATTATCGGATAATCAGCGAATCGATAAATAAATATTTTTGTGAATATGAAAATTACTCACAAAAGATTTAAACCTTTAAATAATTAAAAACTAAAAACTTAAAACAATGAGAATCAGAATTATGACTTTGATTGCAGCATCGTTGGCAGCCGCTGTTGGTTGCACATCGGCACCCAAAAAAGCTGAACCGGTACAACCTAAAGTGCTGGTTGTCTATTACTCACAGAGCAACACCACTCGCACAGTGGCTCAGGAGATTCAGAAGCAACTGAATTGCGATATTGCTGAAATTGAGTGCGTTGAACCATACACTGGCGATTTTGGCCAGGTTATTCAGCGCTGGCAGAAAGAGCAGCAGGAAGGCACTCTGCCCGAAATCAAACCGCTTGCAAAAAATATTAGCGACTACGATGTAATCTTTCTTGGCTACCCAATTTGGGGCGGAACCTACGCCATTCCGGTTGCCACGTTCCTGAAAAACACCGACTTTGGCGGCAAGAAACTTGTTCCGTTCTGCACATTTGGCAGCGGTGGACTTAACACCAGCGTTGCGGCGTTGCAGCAAAGCGCGCAAAATGCTCAAATTCAAGAGGGTTATGGTGTTCGCCAGGCTCGCGTTGCCGCAGCTCCGGCCGAGGTTGAGCAGTTCCTTATCAAACTTGGCCTGAAGGAAGGCGAAGTTGAGCAACTGCCGGAATTCTCTGAGCAGAAAGAAGTTACCGACAGCGAGAAGGAAATCTTCAATCAGGCTTGCAGCAGCTACCAAATGCCGCTCGGCACCCCTGTAACAGTTGGCTCGCGCGCGATAAAAGGCGGCACCGAATACCTTTACACTGTTGAAGGAATGGGTGGAGCAAAGTCGCAGATTTACGTTTTGGCAAAAGAAAACGAACAGCCTGAATTCACGCAGGTTGTAAGATAAAACGGAGCCGGCAAAGCCGGTTTTTAAAAGCAAAATCCACGGAGAACAATGTTTTTCCGTGGATTTTTTGTTGGCACACACGTAGTTGCTACGAATGTGCAATTTTTATTTATGTTCTTCATTTTCAGCATTCTTTGCAGACAGTGCCTTGGCCCAAAGCGCGCCGGCAATGTTGTGCCAGACACTGAATACGGCGCCCGGCACGGCGGCCATTGGCATTGTGGCAAAATGCGTCTGCGCAAGCGTGCAAGCCAGTCCGGAATTCTGCATTCCAACTTCAACCGACACGGCTGTACTTTTCCGGCTGTTCATTTTGAATGCCCGCGCAAGCAGCAATCCAAGCGCGAATCCGCAAACATTATGCAAGGCAACGGCCACGATGATTGTCAGCCCGACACTCAGCAGCTGGGCTGAATTGGCGGACACCACCGAACCCACAATCAGAACAATGACGATTGATGAAATGGCTGGCAGATAAGCTGTTACAGCTTTGGTGGCTTCCGCGAAAAAGCGTTTGATGACAAGCCCGACGCTTATCGGAAGAATTATCACTTTGACTATCGACCAGAACATACTGAGCACATCGACATTGACGCTTGCGCCAACCAGCATCCACGTGAGCAACGGCGTTAGAAATGGAGCTAAAATGGTTGATACACAAGTCATTCCTACCGATAAGGCCAAATCGCCTTTGGCAAGGTAGGTGATGACATTCGATGCGGTTCCGCCGGGGCAGCAGCCTACAAGTACCAGTCCCACAGCAAGTTCGTCGGGCAAGCCGAATATCCGCGCAAGCGCCAGAGCGAGCAGCGGCATAATGCCGAACTGAGCCAGACAGCCGATGCCGACATCTTTCGGGCGGCTGAACACCACTTTGAAATCGGAAAGATTGAGCGACAATCCCATTCCGAACATCACAACGCCCAAAAGGTAGTTTATTGAGCTGGTTTTCACCCAGTTGAATGTTGCGGGGACAAACAGTGCGACTACGGCCGCCAATAGAACCAAGGCTGCCATATATTTGGCTATGAATGTACTGATTTTCAGAAGCATAACTATTCTTGTAACGGTTGGCCGATTACCACGTTTTCGACATATTCATTATGAACCACATCAGGCACGAGCCAAGGTGCCCGCTACCTAATCTGGTGATTGTCAGATTTGTTTTGTCGGGGAAAGCGCTTGTCATTGCTTCGGCATTGGCAAGAGGCACAACGTCATCGGAGCTGTCGTGCGAGAGGTAGATTGGGTGCACGGGAGCCCAGTCTTTTGTCAAATCGTTGTTGTCGAGGCATTTGAACAGGGCCTTGTGCATCTCGCTGTCGCGGTTGAGGGCGTCGGCGCTCAAAATGTCGGAGAGCGAAACGCCGCTGCTGTCGTGGTTGTATCTTGTGGCAAACTCATTGCTTATGGCGTAGGTGTCGAACTTCTTGCTGGCAATCATTTCGTCGATTTTCGGTTTGAGGTTCGTCACGTAGTCGTCGCTGTAGAAATCGTCTTCGGTCCATTGGCCGAGAATGTCGGGGTAGGCGGCAAACATCGCCTTGAGCGTTAACGGAATGGCGCACGGAAGCGTGAGTTTGTCTTGCTCAAAATACTTTTCGAATGTGATGGCGGGGCTGTATGGTCCTGCGCAGCAGAACGAGTATGCGAAATGCCACGCATCGGCAAAATCGGGGTGGGTGTCAATCCACTTGTGAACGGCCAAAGCGTTGCCCGCCCCCTGCGACGCGCCAACAACGCAGAGTTTGAAATTGTCGGCAAGGTTGGCCTTTGTGCTTTGCGCGAAAACCTTGTATCCGGCCGTCAGAGCGTCGATGCAGTTCTGGGCGCAGAGGTTGTGGTTGACGTAGGGCTGCACGCGGTCTTTAGTCGCGCCAAAGCCGATGTAGTCGGGCATTATGAGCAGATTGTTGCGGCAAAGGAAAAGCGCCTCGTAAGAGATTGTCATTGTGGGACATTCGGCGTTTTTTGTGATGGTGTAGTGCGGGCAGAGCAATATGTTTTGCGGATTCAAATCTTTGCCGTCGATGTAGCCCCAGTAGGCGCGGGCCGAGAGTTTGATGTCCTGTCCCGATTCATCGACGCTCCAGTAGTTGAAGCTCACACTGCGCCACATCAGTTCGGAGCCTTTGGCGCCAACTTCAGTGGCAATCTTGTCGGAATAATCTTGCAATTGGCTCTTGTACAGGCTGATGGCCATCTGTTTCTGCGCGTCGCTGAAAGATGTTGCAGCATTGGCGGCCACCATAACGAAATGCCCGCTGCTGAAGACGGTGTCGGAAACCACCTCAAAAACAATGTCTTCCACCTGCTTGTCGAGCGCAATTTCTTTTTTCTCGGGCTCAATGGGCTCGTCGTCATCCTTTGAGCACGAAACAACAAACAATCCCGCCACGGCGAATAATGCCAACAGCGGCAAATGCTTGAAAATGTTCATCTTCATAGCTTCGATTCTGTTTTACAAATCGTCGTAGATGCTTTGCTGATGCACGGTGTTGTTGGCTTTGTCGATGTAGGTAATGATGATGTAGCCGCCACCGCATTTTGTTGCCGGGAAAAACGAGCCGTTCAGCGTTACCGAGCCGCGGTCGGTGTTGTACACGCAGCTATACGGGAAAACGAATGACTCTTTTACATCGACAATCAGCTGTCCAAGCGCGGTAACAAAATCCTCTTCTTCTTTTGTCGGGCGTTCGTTCTGCGGTTTCACCGGCTCGCCGTATTTTTCGGTCAGTGCGGTTTGCAGTTTCTTGTATTCAGTGTAAATCAGCAGCGGCGCGCACATTGGAATCTGCACCCTGGCACCGTAAACGTTGTCGGTCTGCGCCGATGAGAGCACAGTAACCTCGCAGTCGCTGTAGCCGGCAAATGTGCCGATTAGGGTGTCGGTTTTGCCAACGGTCTGAAAACCTTTCTGTTTCAGCTGGTTGACGAAAGCGCTTGTTTTGCCGTCGATGGGCACGCCTTTGAAAGTTTGATGGTTTTGTGCGGTTGCGGCAAAAGCGGCTGCAATCGTCAGGCAAGTTGCCAAAAGTAGTTTTGTCTTCATATTGATTTGATAAATAGTTATTTGCGAATATATCAAAAAAACGGTTTCGATGTTTAATCAAAATCGCAAATCCGCCTATTGCTTATAAAACATATTGAGCCGGTTGATGGCGCTGTTCAGTTCCACGGCGTTCAACTTGAAGTTTTTCAGCGGGTTGAGTGTGCTGTCGCAGATGTCGAGCATACCCGATGGTTTCTTTTCAACAATGGTGTTATGGTCGATGATGAAGGCGTAGTTGAGGTTGTCGCCCACCACGTGCCAGTTGCGGAAGGTGGTGTCGGCGAGCGGAAGGCCCATACTGTAGTCGGTGGTTGGGTTTTGCACGCCAAGCACGTCGTGAAGCAGTGTTGTGGAGATGTCGTAGTGGGTGGTGCGGTGGCTGTAGGTTGCCGCGCGGCCCTGCGGACGGCTCACAATCAGCGGCACGTGGATTTGCGGGCCGGTGTAGTTACTGCCGTGTCCCCAGTAGTTTTTGTGGTTCTCGTTGAATTCCTGCCCGTGGTCGCCGGTGATAATCAAATAGGTGTTGCTGAGCAAGTTGCGCTTGTCGAGCTCGTCCAAAACCATTCCAACCAGCGAATCGACGTAGCTGACGCAGTTGAGGTAGAGATTCCAGAACGGGGTGGGGTCCATCTGATTGTTAAGTCGCATATAATCAGGGTGGTCCCACGTTGTCGGGTATTTCTGCGGCAGATGTTTCGGGTAGGTCATACCGTGGGCAAGGTCGTAGAAGATGAACGCGAAGAACGGGTTGTCGTTGCTCACGGTGTCGGCAAAATCAATGAACTGCTCGGTGATGCGGCAGTCGCGCTTGTAAACGCTGTCGCCTTCGGTTTCTGTTTGTATGCCGGGCACTTTGCGGAACATCAGCTTGTTGAAGTTGGGGTTGTTGAGCGTGGCGCTTGCATACGCTTTTATCTGATAGCCGGCGTTTTGCAGCTCGTCCATCAGCACCGGCGTTGTGCCCGAAACGTCAAAATCGCGCCAGTAGTACGACGATGCGCCGTAGAACATTCCGAAAATGCTGCCGCGTGTGCCGTTGCTGCTGCTCAAATGGTTGGTAAACAGCTCGCAACTGTCGGCAAAACGGCTCACGTTTGGCATTACATCGGGGTTGAGTGTGCGATAGTTCCACGAGTCGATGGCCAGGATTATGATGTTTGGCAGACTGTCGGGTGTGTTGGCAACTATCTGATTCAGTGGATATTGCAGTTCCGACTGCTGTCCGAAATCAACTTTCAGCAAATCGCCTTGCTCCACCACGCCAATGCGAATCATAAAACGTGTGGCCGTCATCGGGAAGTAGTAGGGCAGGTAGGCGGCGCTTTTCACCACCGACTGCCGCTGAGCCACGGCCGCGTAGGCGTGTGTTGCGTTCGAGAAAAGCAGCGTCGACAGAAAAACAACCAGCGTCGGCACCCAATAGAAACGTTGCCGCAAACCAAAGAGCCGCGCCGTTCCAATTTTTGCCAAAATATTGACAATCAGCATTGCCGCAAAGGCCGCAAAATTGCGCGCGTATATCGAGCCATCGAACTGAAAAATCTCGCTGCCGCCCTCGCCGAAAAAGAGCGAGAGCATCATTCCGTTGAGGTGCTGACGGTAGAGCGCGAAAATGTTTCCGCTGACGTAAAGCAATGCGTTTATGAAAGTTACGAAGAAAACGTGGACTCCGCCGGCTATTTTCTCATTTTTTGTGGCGGCCAGAGTCAAGGCGAAAAGCAGGTATGGCACCGCCGCAAAAATGGCCGCGTGCGACACGGCCGCGGTCAGGTAGAACGCCCAGCCCAGGCCGTCCATATTTTCGGCCATCGGGCTGCCAACCATATACGACACAAACTGCGCCGCGAAAAAAATGGCGCTGAAAATGTAGAAAACAAATCCGCGTTTCAGTCCGTCCTTCATCGCAATCGGTGGCAAAAAAGTTTACGCAAATGTCTGAATATCGTGCAGTTTCTTGTATTGGCCGCCCAGAGCCATCAGCTCGGCGTGGGTGCCGCGCTCAATAATCTCGCCGTCTTGCAGAACGCAAATCAGGTCGGCGTTCACAACCGTTGAGAGCCTGTGGGCGATGACGATTGACGTGCGGTTTTCCATCAGGCGGAAGAGCGCGTCCTGAACCAGTTTTTCCGACTCGGTGTCGAGCGCCGAAGTGGCTTCGTCCAAAATCATAATCGGCGGGTTGGCCAGGATGGCGCGTGCAATGCTGATGCGCTGCCGCTGACCGCCAGAGAGCTTGCCGCCGCGGTCGCCCACGGTGCTTTGGTAGCCGTCGGGCGTTTCCATAATAAAGTCGTGCGCGTTGGCGATTTTTGCGGCTTCAATCACCTGTTCCATTGTGGCGTGCTCAACGCCAAAGGCGATGTTGTTGAAAATGGTGTCATTGAACAGGAAACTCTCTTGTCCAACGATGCCCATAAGTTTACGTAAATCGTTTATTTTTAAGTCTTTGATATTTATACAATCAACAAATATGCCGCCATCGGCAATATCGTAGAATCTCGGAAGAAGATCAACCATTGTCGATTTTCCAGAACCGGACTGTCCGACAAGCGCCACAGTTTGTCCTTTCTTGACGGTAAGATTTATGTTTTTGAGTACTAAATCGTTATTTATATATTTGAATGACACATTGCGGTATTCAATTTCATTATCGAATTTCTTGATTGCTTTTGGATTATCGCAGTCGCGGATGGTGACTTCGGCATTGAGAAGTTCATCGATGCGGTCGCTCGAAGCCAAACCCTTCTGAATGCTGTACCAAGCATCGATAATCTGTTTTGCCGGTGAAATCATCTGGGAAAAAATAACCAGGTAACCAATTAGTTGTGAGCTTGATAGGCTGTTGTCGCCGCTTAGTACAAGATTGCCGCCGAACCACAAGACTACAATTAGAATGGTTGAGCCAAGAAATTCGCTTATCGGGCCGGCCAGCATACGTCGCCGCATCATCCGTTTTGACGCGCGGATGAAAAGTCGGTTCTCTTCGCTGAAACTATTGTATACTTTGTCGTGCGCACAGAACGATTTAATTATGCGCAATCCGCCTAAAGTTTCTTCAATCAGCGAGAGCAGGCTGCCCAAACGGCTCTGAACTTCGCTCGAACTTTTGCGCAGTGTGCTGCCGATGCGGCCAACAATGCCGCCTGATATTGGAAGCATAATGAGCACAAACAGTGTGAGTTTTGGGCTCATATAGATAAGCAGAATCATTGACGCGATTAGCGTTATTGGGTCTTTGAAAATCACGTCGAATGATTTTAGAACTGATGTCTCAACTTCGTTTACATCGTTAGTCATACGCGATATCACATCGCCTTTATGTTCGTCGGAATAGAACCCAAGCGATAGACGCGTAATCTTGTTGTACAATGAGTTACGTAAGTCGCGGATTATGCCGTATCGAATGTTTACCATCACCAATGACGAGAAGTACATAAAGCCGGTCTTTATAAATATTGCAACCAGAATGAACACTGAAAGGTAGAGTAGAGCAGATAGTTTTCCGTATTCATTGATAATCAGCACTAAATAGTAGTTGAAAATATTTGTGACAGATTCAATGCTCCAGTCGAATGCATCGAGAGTCGGTGTTGTGGTAATTGATTGGTCGAAAAGTACCTGAAGAAATGGTATTACCATTGTGAATGAGCATAATCCGCCAATTGTCGACAAGCCTATGAATAGGAAATTCAGCAGCGCCTGTCCGGTGTAGCGCGGAAAAACATATTGCAGTATTCGCTTTAGTCCTTTCATTATCAGCTTTTTAGAAATAAATACCAGTGTAGTTGTGCGGCGTAATCTTCATCATTTCTTCTTTCACCGAGTCGCTAACGTTCAGTGTCTGAATGAATTCGTGAATCGACTGCTCGGTAACCTTCGAGTTGGTGCGGGTCAGTTCCTTCAGCGTCTCGTAGGGTTTCGGATAGCCTTCGCGGCGAAGAATGGTCTGCAGAGCCTCCGCAACCACGCTCCAGTTGGCTTCAAGGTCGCTCTTCAGTTTGTCTTCGTTAAGTATCAGTTTTCCAAGGCCTTTCTGCAATGATTTGAGTGCGATGACGGTGTGACCGAGCGGCACGCCGATGTTGCGCAGAACGGTCGAGTCGGTCAGGTCGCGCTGCATACGCGAGATGGGCAGTTTGGCCGAGAAGTGCTCAAACACAGCGTTGGCCACGCCCAGGTTGCCTTCAGCGTTCTCAAAATCGATTGGGTTCACCTTGTGCGGCATAGCCGACGAGCCAACTTCGCCCGCCTTGATTTTCTGCTTGAAATACTCCATCGAGATGTATGTCCAGATGTCGCGGCAAAGGTCGATGAGTATGGTGTTGATGCGTTTGAAGTTGTCGAAGATGGCGCCAAGGTCGTCGTAATGAGCAATTTGCGTGGTTGTTTGCAGACGCTCCAAATGCAGAACGTTGCCTACGAAGTTGTTGGCGAACTCAACCCAGTCAATTTCGGGATAGGCCACCATATGGGCGTTGAAGCCGCCTGTGGCGCCGCCGAATTTTGCCGAGCACGGAATGCTCTTGAGCAACTCCAACTGCTTGTTGAGTCTCTCAACAAACACCATCAACTCTTTGCCCAGACGCGTCGGTGAAGCGGGCTGACCGTGAGTGTGAGCCAGCATTGCCACGTGTTTCCACTGCTCGGCCATATCGGCCAATGTGTTGATAATCTGCTCAATGAGCGGATAGTAAACATCTTTTATCGCATCGCGCAGCGAGTAGGGGATAGCCGTGTTGTTGATGTCCTGCGATGTCAGACCGAAATGGATAAACTCCTTGTAATCAGCCAATCCAAGGCCGTCGAATTTTTCTTTCAGGAAATACTCAACCGCTTTCACATCGTGGTTGGTTGTCTTCTCTATCTCTTTGATACGCAGCGCATCGTCGAACGAAAAGTCGTTGTAGATTTTGCGGATTTTGTCGAAGCAGTTTTTGTCAACGCCCGCCAAATTCTTGAGCGGAATGTTGCAAAGTGCTATAAAATACTCACATTCAACCAAAACGCGGTAGCGGATGAGTCCGAATTCCGAGAAATAGTTGTCGAGCGATTCGGTTTTTGAGCGATAGCGGCCGTCA
>JAEEGK010011035.1_pt1 | contig 20717 bp, 18 predicted proteins | sample 8958771 | NCBI WGS metagenome assembly JAEEGK01 (sample SAMN16246547, study PRJNA631951) | gut metagenome | biome: gut microbiome; feature: rumen; material: SC-attached | host: Bos | place: Iran: Karaj | collected 2018-10
CAACTGCGACCTTGCGGCACTCCTGGTTGATCTTGACTACCTTGAACTCCATGGTCTTGCCTACGAACTGATCGTAGTCGCGTATGGGGTGAACGTCGATCTGAGAGCCGGGGAGGAATGCCTCGATACCGAACACGTCAACGATCATACCGCCCTTCGTGCGACACTTGATGAAGCCCTGGATGATTGCATCAGACTCGAGAGCCTCATTAACCTTATCCCAAGACTTAGACATGCGAGCCTTCTTGTGAGAGAGGATCAGCTGACCCTTCTTGTCTTCAGCGCTCTCTACGTAAACCTCTACCAAGTCGCCGATCTTCAGGTCGGGATTGTAGCGGAACTCAGAAGCGGGGATAATACCGTCGCTCTTGTAGCCGATGTTGACAACAACTTCCTTCTTGTCAACAGAGATGACCTTACCTTCAACTACCTGGTGGTCGGCTACTTTGTTAAGGGTTTCGTCGTACGCCTTGTCAAGTTCTTCCTTGCTAACACCAGCGGGCGTACCATTCTCGAACTCATCCCAATTGAAATCGTCGAGCGGCTTAACGTTCTTTGTTAATTCTGACATAATTTGTTTATTAGGTGCCCCTCGTTTGTTTGTCGGGGCGGGGCCTGAACAGACGTTTACCAGACCATCTTTAAAGGGTTAATAATTGATAGGAGCAAGCGCCTGTTCCGGCCCCTATTTCCCCCTACGGGGGAGAAAAGCGGGTGCAAAGGTACTGAAAAAGAATGTAAAAATGGAAGATTGTAAAATTGAAAATGCTATCGGAATGTGTTATTTATAGATTATTAACATAAAAAAGGGCGGACTCTCTTGGAATCCACCCTTTTCCTTTGGTAGTTTTATAAATTTTGTGTTTGTGTTGTCGAGTTAACACGAAGTCATAAGCCATCGTTTTAACCTTGACTTCGTCGAGCTTACACAATGCCCTGAACCATCATACGATTCCCTGAGCCATCATGGCATTGGCAACCTTCATGAAGCCGGCTACGTTGGCACCCTTCACGTAGTTGATGTAGCCATCAGCCTGAGTACCATACTTCACGCAGTTCTCGTGAATGTCGTTCATGATGCGCTTCAGGTAGTCGTCAACCTCCTTAGAAGTCCAGCTCAGACGCTCAGAGTTCTGTGACATCTCGAGACCTGATACTGATACACCACCTGCGTTAGAAGCCTTACCAGGTGCATAGAGAATCTTGGCATCCTGGAAGATCTTGATAGCCTCTGGCAGTGAAGGCATGTTGGCACCCTCAGCCACAGCGATAACGCCGTTGTCAATCAGGGCCTGAGCCTGCTCGCCATTAATCTCGTTCTGTGTAGCGCAAGGCAGAGCGATATCTGCTTTCTCGTGCCAAGGACGCTCACCTGCATGATAAACAGCATTAGGATATTCCTCTGCGTACTCCTTGATACGTCCACGCTCAACGTTCTTCAGCTCCTTCACATAAGCCAGCTTGTCGAAGTCGATACCGTCTGGGTCGTAGATGTAACCGTCTGAGTCAGAGAGTGTCAAGGGGATGGCACCTAACTGCAGACATTTTTCTGTAGCATACTGAGCTACGTTACCAGAGCCAGAAATCAGCACCTTCTTGCCCTTGAGGTCGATGCCGCGTGTAGCCAGCATTGAAGTCAGGAAGTATACGCAACCATATCCTGTTGCTTCAGGACGGATGAGAGAACCTCCGAAACTCAGTCCCTTACCAGTGAGTACACCCTGGAACTGGTGTGTGAGCTTCTTGTACTGACCGAACAGGTATCCAACCTCACGTCCACCTACACCGATATCACCAGCGGGAACGTCTTCGTCTGGACCGATATGACGATAGAGCTCATTCATGAATGCCTGGCAGAAACGCATAACCTCTGCGTCGCTCTTGCCACGTGGAGAGAAGTCTGAACCACCTTTACCACCGCCCATGGGCAATGTTGTCAATGAGTTCTTGAAAGTCTGCTCAAAAGCCAAGAATTTCAGGATACCCAGGTTTACACTCTTGTGATAACGCAGACCGCCTTTGTATGGGCCAATAGCATTGTTGTGCTGAATACGATAACCCATGTTGGTCTGAACTTTACCCTGGTCGTCAACCCATGTTACGCGGAATTCAATAACACGATCGGGTATGCAAAGGCGCTCGATGAGGTTGGCCTTTTCAAACTCGGGGTGTTTGTTGTACTCTTCCTCGATAGTGGGAAGTACCTGAGAAACTGCCTGGATGTATTCAGGCTCATTGGGGAAGCGCTGCTTCAAATCTTCTACAACTTTTGCTGCATTCATAATTCTAATCCTTTTTTGTTGTTTGTGATTTATTGTTTGATTTCTGTTTGCAAAATTACAGCAAATTTTTGAAATAACAAACTTTTTATCACTTTTTTATCAAAAATGCTATCATTTTGAAAGATTATTGATATACATCAAGCCAAAAGGGTAAAAAATAGTCTCTTTTTTGTGGTTGAACACAAAAAAGAGACTCTATAATATAATAATGTGTAAGCAATTACTTGCCTATTGCTGACAATTTGTTTTTGATTTTGTCAACATACGCATCAATTGTCGCAACTGCCACGATATTTACGACATCTCGTACGCTGGCGCCAAAGTCGATGAAGTGTATAGGCTTATTCAAGCCCATTTGGATTGGGCCAATAATCTCTGCATCGCTTCCGAGCATTTGCAGCATCTTGTACGATGAGCGTGCTGAGGTGAGGTTAGGGAACACAAGCGTATTAACCTTCTGTCCTTTGAGTTTAGTGAAAGGATATTCCTGATCTCTCAGCTCGTTGTCAAGCGCGAAGCTAAGCAGCATCTCTCCATCGATAGGCAGATCGGGATACAACTCGTGCATCTTTGCTACGGTATCCTTCACCTTCAGCGCACCATCGCTGGTACTTGAGCCAAAGTTTGAGTGCGAAATCATGGCGATGACAGGCTTCTCGTTGAAGAAGCGTACTGCAGTGGCAATCAGCTTTGAGATGTCGAGCAGTGTCTCACGATCAGGATTCTCATTCACCATGGTGTCAGCGATGTAGTAAGTGCCTTTTGGTGAGTTGATGATATGCATGGTGCCGAAGTGCTTGAACTCCGGACGGATACCAATGACTTCGTTGACTACCTTGATCGTATTGGAGTATTTGGTATAGAGACCGGTAATGAAAGCGTCTGCTTCGCCGGTTTCTACCATCATCATGCCGAAATAATTGCGCTCAAACATCTTGTCGTTAGCCTCCTGGAATGTGTAGCCCTCGCGTTGGCGCTTTTCTGTCAGAATCCGTGCGTAACGCTCGCGGCGCTCCTGCTCGGATGGGTGGCGGAGGTTTACAATCTCAATACCATCAAGATTCAGGTCGAGTGAGGCTGCGAGTTTGGTGATAACCTCATCGTTGCCCAAGAGAATAGGGTAGCAGATACCTTCTGCCTTGGCCTGAACTGCAGCTTTCAACATGGTGGGATGTATGGCTTCTGCAAATACCACGCGTTGTGGATGAGCGGCAGCTGTTGCATAAAGTTTCTGTGTGAGTTTAGTCTCCTGGCCAAGCAGTACGGAGAGTGAGCGTTTGTACTCGTCCCAATCCTCGATATTCTTGCGGGCTACACCACTCTTAATGGCTGCCTTGGCAACCGCTGAAGAAACTTCTGTGATGAGTCGGGGGTCAACTGGTTTTGGAATGAAATAATTGCGTCCAAAGGTGAGGTTGTTTACCTTATAGACATCGTTCACAACATCAGGTACTGGCTGCTTGGCCAAATCAGCAATGGCATGAACAGCGGCCAACTTCATCTCTTCGTTAATGGCCTTGGCGTGTACGTCAAGTGCGCCGCGGAAGATATAAGGGAAACCGATAACATTGTTGATCTGGTTGGGGTAGTCGGTGCGGCCTGTTGACATCAGGACATCAGGACGGGCCTCCATGGCATCCTCGTATGAGATTTCTGGTACAGGGTTGGCAAGGGCGAAGATAACGGGATCCTTAGCCATTGATTTGACCATGTCCTTAGAGAGCACATTGCCTTTCGAAAGACCAACGAATACGTCTGCGTCTTTTACTGCCTCTGCCAGAGTGTGGATGTCGGTACGGTCTGTTGCAAAGAATTTCTTCTGTTCGTTCAAATCCTGACGCTCGGTAGAGATCACGCCTTTGGAGTCAAGCATGACAATGTTCTCTTTCTGTGCTCCAATGGCCATGTAGAGCTTGGTACAGCTGATGGCGGCTGCGCCAGCGCCATTTACTACAATCTTTACTTTCTTGATATCTTTACCAATGACCTCCATGGCATTCTTTAATCCGGCAGCGCTGATGATGGCTGTGCCGTGCTGGTCGTCATGCATCACGGGGATGTCGAGCGTTTTCTTCAAACGATCTTCAATATAGAAACATTCTGGGGCTTTGATGTCCTCAAGGTTGATACCACCAAAGGTTGGTGCGATGCGCTCTACTGCCTCGCAGAATTTCTCAGGATCTTTCTCTGCCACTTCGATATCGAAGACATCGATACCGCCATATATTTTGAACAAGAGTCCTTTACCTTCCATCACTGGCTTGCCACTCAGTGCGCCAATGTCTCCCAGGCCTAAAACGGCTGTTCCGTTTGAGATGACTGCTACAAGATTTCCTTTATCTGTGTATTTATATGCGTCATCGGGTTTCTCTTGAATCTCTAAGCATGGGTAGGCTACTCCAGGAGAGTAGGCGAGGCTTAAGTCTGTTTGGGTACGATAGGCCTTTGTGGGCTTAACTTCGATTTTACCAGGGCGTCCGCTCTCGTGATAGATGAGTGCGGCTTCTTTCGATATCTTTACCATAAGTGTATTATTAATAATGTGATTATTCTGAAATACGGGTACAAAAATACAAAAAACTATTCAAAAACGTTTGGGTTTTTATATTTTTTTTGTAACTTTGCTGCCAAATTGAATGATTATGCAGGAAAACAGTGAAATTTCGAAGTATAAGAGGAATCTTCGTGCAAAAATCCCCGAGGTAGCGATGAAACTTTTTACCGAACGAGGTATCAGCGCGGTGCGAATGGATGATGTTGCTCAGACGATGGGAATCTCCAAACGTACGATTTATGAACTCTATAATAAAAAAGAAGATTTGCTGTTCGAAGTTGTTGTAAAGCATTTCAAACAGCGACTAGATACGATGGAGCGTGTAACGAGCCATTGTAATAATGTCATGGAGATACTTTTGGAGGTATATCGCATGAAGGTGGCTGACTTTAAGAATACGAATCCTCTGTTTTTTACAGAGATGGTAAAATATCCCGAACTGCAGGTGTTCTTGGAGGAGCAGAATAATCATATGCGTGAAAATAGTCTGTTGTTTATACAGCGTGGGGTTGACGAGGGCTATTTCCGTGCTGACCTGAATTACAAGATGGCCGTGCTCCAGTTTGACGCGATGGGAGAGTATGTGATGCAGAAAGAGCTGTATCGCCAGTATTCTATCGAGGATATTTTCAGAAATCTGGTATTTGTGTCGCTTCGAGGGCTGTGTACAGACAAAGGCATCAAAGCGATCGATGAGATATTAGCCATGTCGGCAAATTGAAATTTTAATGTTCATATTTAATAATCCCCTTATACGTTGTGAGTAACGTGTAAGGGGATAAAAATATGTGATTACTGCTTATTGATGTTGTTCACGAAGCAGGTCATTGACGGTCTTTACTGGGTTGAAGGTGCCAAGGGGAACCTCAACGAACACCGTGCTCCAGTTGCTCATGGCGCCGTTCCACAGACCAGGCAACTCGAGGGCCTTCAGTTCCTTGCCAGCCTTCGACTTGGATGAGATGAAACCTGTGGTTCTGTCGACAAAGTCTGGCAGATTGAATGCGCGGCCCTGGTAGTCCTTTACTGCGCAAACCAAATCAACAGGGTTGAAGTGGGTGCCCTGGGTGAACATCTTCATGTAAGCCTCGTTGTTGGTGTCTATCTGACTGCTCTCGAGAATCTGCAGGCTCACTGTGCCATCCTGATTGTAGGTAAGGAATGGACCGCCACCAGGCTCACCTACATTCTTTACTACGCCACAAACGCGCATGGGGCGATTCAACTTGTTGCGCAGGTATGCGGCATCCACCTTGTTGTTCTTGGCATCGGTACACAGGTTCTTGGCAACAAATGCGGCAATCTCGTCGAGCTGTGCTGGCGTAGCGCCAGCATCCAATACGTTTAGATATTCGAATGCCTGCTTCTGCAGAGTTACCAGTACGCCCGCAAGAACCTGTTTCCATTCTACGGTCTCGGGCTTCAGACGGTCGGGTACGACATTGTCGATGTTCTTGATGAAAATAACATCAGCTTCTATCTCATTCAAATTTTCTATGAGGGCGCCGTGTCCGCCTGGACGGAATAGTAGACTGCCGTCTTCGTTGCGGAATGGCGTGTTGTCCGGATTAGCGGCAACCGTGTCTGTTGATGGCTTCTGCTCGGAGAATGTGATGTCGTACTTGATGCCATATTTCTGTGAGAAGAAATCGGCTTTCTCTGCCACTTTCGCCTTGAACAGCTCCATGTGCTCATGACTCACGGTAAAGTGCACATGTGCCTCGCCGTTAGAAGCAGCATAGAGCGCACCTTCAACCAAGTGCTCCTCCATAGGCGTACGCGCGCCTTCGGGGTATTTGTGGAACAAGAGAAGTCCTTTGGGCAATTGTCCGTAGTTCAGTCCTTCTGCTTTCAGCATGTTGGCGGCCACCGTCTTGTATTTTCCTTCAGCAATCAGTGCTTTTATGCCTTTGCCTTCGTGCTTCTGGCAAATAGCATCCAGAGCATCGAAGAAAGCGAAATCCTCTATCTGATCGAAATATTTCTTTTCGAAATCGGTAGTAGGTACATCATAGTCGGCATCTACAAATGCAAACATGTTTTTGAACATTCGACTGGCTGCGCCTGATGCGGGAACAAATTTTACGACGCGCTTTCCTGCTGCTTTATAGTCGTTCCATGCGTCAACGAACTTTTTGCGTTCTGTAACGTCGGGTGCAATGATGCCGTTCCCGATACTTGCTGCAGCTTCAAGTTTAAGAAAAGGGAAACCTGTTTTGAACTCGTTCAACTGATTTTCTATCTGCTCAAGGGTTATTCCTTTTTGGGCAATTTGCTTCAAGTCTTTCTCTGCGATCATAATTAATGTGGAATTTAGTCAATAAACTACCGCAAAAGTAACCATTTTTTTCGAAAAATGGCTAAAAATCCAAAGAAAAATGTATCTTTGTGGCGAAAAATAGTATTTATGGCAGAAAAATTTGCATTTACATATGAGCAGAAGAAGCGGATGGCTTTACAGACCGCTGAGATTCTCACAGAGGAGATTGGCTTGAAAGGTGATGCCATCAAGGCTGTTGAGTTGATTCCGGAAATAGAGGACGGTCGCATCACACTGGATGAGGTAGAACAGAAATATGGGCAGTCTGTATCCCGTATTCTTCATGGTCTGAAGCGCATTCAGCAGTTGTATGACAAAAATCCGGCTGTTGAGAGCGAGAATTTCCGTAATCTGTTGCTGTCGTTTGCTGAAGATATGCGTGTCATCCTTATCATGATTGCCAATCGTGTTAATTTGATGCGTCAGATCCGTGACTCAGAGAATATAGAGGCTAAACTTGAGGTTTCACAGGAGGCTGCCTACCTTTATGCGCCGTTGGCTCATAAACTCGGTCTTTACAAGTTGAAGAGCGAACTGGAGGACCTCTCTTTGAAGTATATGGAGCACGATGCTTATTATCACATACGTGAGAAGCTGAGTGCTACCAAAGCAGCCCGTGATGCTTATATCGATAGGTTTATCAAACCTGTTGAACAAAAGATGATGGCCGCGGGCATTCATTGTCATATTAAAGGACGTACCAAGAGTATTCACTCTATATGGCAGAAAATGAAAAAGCAGAAGTGTCCGTTCGAGGGTGTGTATGACCTGTTTGCCATCCGTATTATTATTGATTGTCCGTTGGAGCAAGAGAAAATGCAGTGCTGGCAGGCTTATTCCATCATCACGGATATGTATCAGCCCAATCCAAAACGACTCCGTGACTGGCTGTCGGTTCCCAAATCGAATGGTTATGAGAGTTTGCATATCACTGTTTTGGGACCGGAGCAGAAGTGGGTTGAGGTTCAGATTCGCACTGAGCGTATGGATGAGGTGGCAGAGCGTGGCGTTGCTGCCCACTGGCGATATAAGGGCGTGAAGGGGGAGAGCGGATTAGATGAATGGCTCACCAATATCCGTAGCATGTTGGAACATGCCGATGGACTCGATGCGATGGATCAGTTCAAGATGGATTTGTATGAGGATGAAGTCTTTGTCTTCACCCCTGCTGGTGATTTGTGGAAATTCCCTGCAGGAGCAACCGTTCTTGACTTTGCCTATCACATTCATTCAAAATTGGGTAATCAGTGCACTGGCGGTAGAATCAACGGTAAGGTGGTGCCTATTCGCTATGAATTGAAAAGCGGTGATCAGGTTGAGATCCAGACATCAGCCAATCAGAAACCTCGACAGGAGTGGTTGAATATTGTCAAGACGTCGCGTGCCAAATCTAAGATCCGATTGGCTTTAAAGGAAACGCAGGTTAAGGAAGGTCTTTTTGCCAAGGAGATGCTGGAGCGTAAGTTCAAGAATCGGAAGATTGAACAAGATGATAGCATCATGTTCCATGTCATCAAGAAGATGGGATTCAAGGAGGTAAGCGATTTCTATAAACAGATTGCTGACGGGGTGCTTGATACAAATGATGTTATTGATAAGTTTCTGGAACTCAGAGAGTCGGAGAAAATCGTTACAGGAGATAATCAAGCACGTTCAGCCAGTGAGTTTGAGCTTGACGAGTCGAAGATAGCAGGCTTGAATCAGCATCTTAATGATGATGTGCTTGTGATAGATCGCAACCTGAAAGGCTTGGATTATCAGTTGGCAAAATGCTGCTCGCCAATCTATGGTGACGACGTTTTTGGTTTTGTAACCGTGAATGGCGGCATCAAGATACACCGTTGCGACTGTCCTAATGCACCAGAGTTGCGCCGTCGTTTCGGATATCGTATCGTTAAGGCGAAGTGGAGCGGTAAGGGCTCGTCGCAATATAGTATTGCTTTACGTGTCATTGGTAACGATGATATAGGCATCGTTAATAATCTTACATCCATTATTTCTAAGGATGAGAAATTAGTGTTGCGCAGCATCAATATCGACAGTCACGATGGTTTGTTCAGTGGTAACATCGTTGTGATGCTTGAAGATACCTCGCGTCTTGAGGCGCTTATCAAGAAGTTGCGCACCGTTAAGGGAGTTAAGCACGTGGAACGAATATGAAAAATAGTTTGTGTATGAAAAAGAGTGTTTTGTATTTATCTGTTGTATCCGTATTATTGGTGTCTTGTGGCGCCCGCAGTTCTCGTACCCAGATTCCCATTGAGGAGGAGAAGGTGGAGTATCGTCCTTTGGTAACCGACTCAGCAGCTATCGATTCTATAGCAAACTCTGGCATGATTGATCATGATGCTGCTCTGGAAATTCCTGATATTCCAAAGGATAAAGACATTCATATGGATGCAACCGATGACGCCGTGATGGAAATCATGAGTGGCACAGGTGATGGCGAGATGAAAGAGTAGCTACTCGCGGTAGAGCCAGGCTAATAGATTGTTCACCCATCTGATTGAAAAGCGGAACCATCGATAGGTGCTTTGCTCCTTGCCGCCAAATCGCAGGATGAACTCGCGGTAGGGGTTTCTTCTGAAAGGTAGTCCTACATCCATGAAACGCATGTGCTGATAGCCTTTGTTGTAAGCGTGCTTCATAACATCCCATACCACCATCGTGTCGGGGTGTAGGGTGAGGAATGTCTTGCGTCTGAATGCGGAGTACCATAGATAGGCATCCCCTTCGCTATAAACAACTGCTGCACAGGCAATGACTTTCTGACGATACTTGGTGACAAACAGGTTGCCATTGTTGCCAGCTAATAGCTTACGGAAGAAAATATCGTCAGGTATGTAGCGCTTGGGTTTTAGAATGTGGTGCTTGCGTAATAGCCTGGAGAAGGCCTTGAAGTCTGTCTCGTTATTGACAATCTCGGTCGTTACACCGCGTTGATGAATGTGGTCTATGCGGTGTTGGAGTTTTTCTGTGATACGTTCTTCGGGGGCGCGCCGGTGTAGTGAGTTGTGTATAGATATCCAGTTGATAGGGTAGTAGCCGTTGCTACGGAGTTCTTTATATCCGAACATCTTGGTGCTTAGGTTGCTGACCTCTATAAACAAGGCGCGTTTGTTCAGCTTCTGGGTGAGTGCGCTGACCATGAGGCTAAACAGTTCTTCTCTTTTGTAACTGCTCGTCTCGTCGTATACGCCTTCGCCTAAAATGCGACAATGTATCAGTAAGAATGGGGGGAGGATTAACGTGCGGAATCTAACAATACCCAGCATGTGGCACAACTCGTTGCCAGCGGTGTCGTTTACAACCACCATATAGGGGCGCTGTCGTGGCGCCTCTTCGCATATCTCCATCAGTTCGCAACTGTGGAAATAGCTACCTTGGCGTAGGGTTGGCATACCTTTGCTTTTGGTAAAGATTGTGGTCGTTAGTCCTTTCATATTGCAAAGATATTAATTTTTAGGCACGTTTCGCATTAATTTCACGTTTTTTTTCAGTTTTTCGCGTCATTTCGTGCTGTTCGTGGCAAATTATCACTATCTTTGCATCAAAAATAATAGATATCTATATGACTAGTTTTAAAGATTTGGTGCAGCAGCGCCGTAGCCATCGCAAGTTTTCTGATAAAGAGATAGATCCGGAGCATCTTAAGTTGATACTTCGTGCAGCCTTGATGTCGCCCACTTCCAAGAGTCAGCGGGCCTGGCAGTTTGTCGTTGTCGATGATAAGATGGATCTTGAGAAGCTTGCTGATGCCAAGAATATGGGTTCGCAGTTCCTGAAACATGCGCCGGTGGCCATCGCCGTGCTGGGCGACCCTATGCAGAACGACTGTTGGGTTGAAGATGGTTCTATTGCAGCTATCTCGATGCAGTATCAGGCCGAGGAGCTTGGCCTTGGCTCGTGCTGGATTCAGATGCGTGGACGAGGACTGGAGGATGGCACCGCTGCTGATGAGGTGATTCGTGGTGTGCTGGATATACCCGAGCAGTTCAGTTGTCTTTGTATCCTTGCTATCGGACATTGGACTGATGAGCGCAAGCCTCAGGATGAAGAGAAATTAAAATGGGAGAATGTACATTTAAATAAATTCTGATGATCAATTACGACTTAAATAAAATTAAGGCGATCATTTTTGATATCGATGGTGTGCTCAGCTCTGAGACGATTACCCTCGGTCCCGACGGGTCGCCTCTTCGTACTGTCAATATCAAAGATGGCTACGCCATTCAGTTGGCGATGAAGCTCGGACTGCGTATCGCGATCCTTTCTGGGGCGCGAGTGGATAGTCTGCGTACCCGCTACGAAGGGCTTGGGGTGGAGGATATCTATCTCGGATGTGCAGTAAAGATAGCTACCTACGATGAGTTCCTGGCTATGTATGGCTTTACCGACGAAGAGGTGATGTATATGGGTGACGATATCCCTGATCTGGAAATTATGCGTAGGGTGGGATGCCCCGTGTGTCCTAAAGATGCGTGCCCGGAGATTCGTGAGGTGAGCCGATATGTGTCTCATCTGAACGGTGGACATGGATGTGGGCGCGATGTGATAGAACAGGTGCTTCGTGCCCAGGGCAAATGGGTGATGAATGCTAAAGCTTTTGGTTGGTGATGATGCAGAATTATAAGTATGTGCTGGCCAGCAATTCGCCGCGTCGTAAGGAGTTGTTGGCAGGTTTGGGACTTGATTTCGAGGTTCGAGTTATCAGTGGTATCGATGAGTCGTATCCTGATACATTGCCCACCTCTCAGGTGGCGCAGTATATTGCAGAGAAAAAGGCGGCTGCCTATCACGCCACACTGCAGCCGGATGAGCTGATCATCACTGCTGATACGGTGGTGATTGTTGGTGATGATATCCTCGGTAAGCCGCATGATGAGGCTGATGCTGTACGGATGCTACGTGAGATTAGCGGTCGTACCCATCAGGTTACTACAGGGGTATCATTGCTTACCACCACAAAACAGGTATCTTTTTCTGTTACAACTGATGTTACCTTCAAGATGTTGACTGACGATGAGATCCGGCATTATGTGACTCGTTACCGTCCTTTCGACAAGGCGGGAGCCTATGGTATCCAGGAGTGGATAGGTTATATTGGGGTAACGGGACTGCATGGCAGCTATTATAATGTGATGGGCTTGCCGGTTCAGCGTATTTATACCGAATTGCAAAAACTCTAGTACTTCTATTTATGGCTAAAGGAAAATGGATTGGCGGCTTCGTAGGCTGGATGGCCGGAGGCCCACTTGGTGCATTGGCAGGCTATCTGTTAGGCTCGGTTTTTGATATCATGCTTGATGATGTGAATATTCCTAACAGTGATGGCGCTTATCAACAACGTCAGGAACAGGGTGAACGTAATAGCTTCTTTTTCTCATTATTGGTTCTCTCTTCGTATGTTATCAAGGCTGATGGTAAGGCTATGCATAGCGAAATGGAGTTGGTACGTAATATGTTACGGCAAAACTTTGGAGTAAATTCTGTCCAGCAGGGCGATGAGATTCTTAACAGACTCTTTGAGGAGCAGAAGCGTGTTGGTTGGCAGCAGTTTAAACAGGTTGTGTATGACTGCTGTGGTCAAATAAATCAACAAATGGACTATTCTCAGCGTTTGCAGTTGCTCAATTATCTGGTCATGGTTGCAAAGGCTGATGGCAGCGTGCCTCAGAGTGAGATCATAGCCTTGAGGGAGTGTGCTCAATGGATGGGACTTCATGCCAGTGAGGTTGATTCCATGCTGCATCTTGAGGGTGATAGTCTTGACGATGCCTATAAGGTGTTGGGCGTTAGTCCCGATGCGAGCGACGAAGAGGTGAAGAAGGCCTATCGCAAGCAGGCTCTGCAAAATCATCCGGATAAAGTGGCGGTCCTGGGAGAGGATGTACGTAAGGCTGCAGAAAAGAAGTTCCAGGAGATAAATGCTGCCAAAGATCGCATTTGGAAGGCCCGTGGTCTGTGAATTTTCTTTTTTTTTGGAAAAATATTTGGAGATTTGAAGTTTTTTTGCTACTTTTGTGCCCATTCAAACTTAATGTTTGATACGGAGTGACTATATGAAGCTGAAACTTAACTACATACTGCTATGTTTGACGTTTGCCCTATCGGTAAATGCCAATAATTTTGGCTTTACAGAATCAAAACCTCTTATTTTTGGCATCGATCAGGATTATCCGCCTTTGGAGTTTGTGGATGAGAGTGGCTTGCCACAAGGTGCAGATGTAGAACTCACCAAGTTGCTGATGCAGCGCTTGGATATCCCCATGACTTATAAACCCAATAAGTGGGCAGCCATAGCCGGAGATGTCTTGAGTGGTAAGGTGGATCTTGGTATGATGGTTTTCTCTCCCTATCGGAAGGATGAGGTAACCTATTCTCGTGCCGTGCTTCGTCTGTATTATCAGATGGTGACACGAAAGGGCGAGAAGAAAAACTATGGATTGCGTCAAATCAAGGGGCTCGAAGTGGCCATGATGCAGTCCAGACCGGTAAAGGATACTTTGCAGAAGGGTGGGGCCAATGTTGTGATTGTCTACGACTTGACGCAGGCCGTGAAAGATCTGGCTGCTGGAAAGTATGATGCCGTGATCTGCTTTCGTTATCAGGCCAAGTATATGATCGGGAAGTATCATCTGGATAATCTGGAGACAGAGGATCTTACGTTGATGCCCAGGGAATACTGCTATGTAAGCCATAATGAGAAACTGATCAACGCTATTAATGCAGAGCTTGATAAAATGGAGGATGAAGGTGTCCTGGAAGATGTCTATGCCCATGTGGCATCGACCTTCGATGGCGTTATCATTCCTGTTTGGGTGTGGTATGCCGTGGCTGCTGTCGTCTTCTTGTTCTTGCTAGGCGTGATCCTGGTGCTGAAAAGGAACCAGTCCAAGTTGCAGCTTGCCCTTGATGTGGCTCGCGAGAGTGAAGAGAAAGCGCGTGAGAGTGAAGCCAAGGCCCGTGAGAGTGAAGCCAAGGCCCGTGAGAGTGAAGCCAAAGCCCGCGAGAGTGAAGCTAAGGCCAAGGAGAACGAGGAAATAGCACGTCAGAACGAGGAGAAAGCGCGTAAGAACGAGGAACTGAAAGATATTTTCTTGGGTAATATGAGTCATTCTCTCCGTACGCCCTTGAATGCCATTATTGGTTTTTCCGATTTGCTGATGTCGATGGCGGATGGTGACTTGCCTCGCGAAGAGCGTAACAATCTGTTGCAGCTCATTAATAAGAATGGTCTCGACTTGTTGCATCTGATTAATGAGCTGTTGTCGCTCAGCGAAGTGGAAGACATGCAGCAGATGTTTAAACGCGAGGTTACTGACGTCGATTATGAGATGGGACAGTATGTTGCTGAGATCCGTCCTCAGTTGCATGAGGGGGTTACCCTTGAGGTTGTGGAGCCTATTGGCGGCCTGCGGGCATTGCTGGATAAGAAGCTGATGCGTATCGTGACGATGCACCTGCTTGATAATGCGATGCAGCACACCACTGAAGGCAAGATTACCCTGACATACTATCTCAAGGAAGGTGGCTTGTTCGTAGAGGTGAAGGATACAGGCGAAGGCCTGCCCGAGAAGTTGAAAAAGAATATATTCGGTTTGTTAAGCGATCGCAATACCTATACCCACGATGAGAATCAGGAGAACCCGGGATTAGGGTTGAGCGTATGTAAGGCTATTATAGACCGTTGCAATGGAAAAATAGGTGTGCATGATAATACCGAGGATGGCAGAGGAACCATTTTCTGGTATTGGACGCCAACGGAGATATTAAATTAGGAGGCAAAGAAGAATGACTTTAATTATCGTCATATTGCTGTTGTTAGGTTACGTCGTGATTGCCACAGGTCATACGACGGGTGTCAACAAGTCGGCCATCGCCATATTCATTGGTACTGTGGGGTGGGTGGTCTATATTTGTTATGGAACCGACTTTGTGATGCAGCGCCATGCTCAGGATTATTGGGAGTTCCTAGCCGGCAACCTGCCTTCGAGCGAGGCTGTGAAATACTTTATTTATAATAATGTATTCCTTTATTATGTAGGTCGTGCTGCCAGTATTGTCATGTTTCTGTTGGCAACGATGAGTATCGTAGAGATCCTACACACCAATGGTTGTTTCGATTTCGTGACCAAGTGGATCAAGACCCACAACTCCAAGCGCCTGCTGTGGACTATCACACTGGCCACTTTTATCCTATCTGCCAATCTGGACAATCTGACAACTGCCACGATGATGCTGGTGGTTATGCGTTCTATCGTTCAGAATCGTCGCCAGCGCATGCTGATAGGTGCTGCTATTGTCATTGCGGCCAACTGTGGCGGTTGCTTAACGGTGATTGGCGATCCTACCACCTTGGTACTCTGGGGCGATGAGGCTGTCACCGCCACCCGTTATACAGCCTATATGGCGCTGCCAGCTATTCTGGCTTGGATTGTGCCCACCATTCTGATTAACCGCCAGTTGCCCGAGCGACTCGATACCCAGTGGGCGCCCATGCCGTTCCGTGGCGACGATACCAACCTGTTGCCTTGGCAGCGCATCGTGATGTTGTTTGTTGGTATCGGTGGGCTGTGGTTCATCCCTACCTTCCACACCATCACCAAACTCTCGCCATTCCTTGGCGCCTTGTGTGTGCTCAGTGTGCTGTGGGTGGTTCACGAGGTGATGAACCGTAAGCTGATGAATGCCGACCAGATGATGCGTCGCTCTTTGCCACGTTCCATTCAGTTCGGTCCCTTGCAGCAGATTCTCTTTGTGATGGGTATCATGCTGGCCATGGGTGTGGTGACAGAGACCGGTGTCTTTGGCGATGTGGCCCAGTGGATTGATGACACCATCCAGAATGTTTGGCTTTTAGGTATCGTCTCTGGTGTGTTGAGCGGACTGGTCGACTCGTTTACGATAGCCATGAGCGACATCTCGCTTTATCCGATAGCTGATGCCGCAGTCAAAGGCTCATATGCGGAGAATTTTGTGGTCAATGGCGCCTATTGGAAGATCATCGCCTATTGTACGGCTGTAGGTGGCTGCCTGCTCAGTGTTGGTTCTGTCAGCGGTCTGGCCCTGATGAAGATGGAGCACATGCGTCTGGGGTGGTATATGAAGAACCTGACGCTGAAAGTGCTGGCTGGCGGTCTCGTTGGGCTGTTGGTACTGTGGCTTGAAGTGAATTTTATATAACTAAACAATATAATGATTAGGTGATATGACAAAGATTAAGACAATTGGAATCCTGACATCGGGAGGCGATGCGCCAGGAATGAATGCCGCCATCCGTGCTGTGACACGTGCCGGTATTTACAACGGTTTTAGGATTAAAGGAATATATCGTGGCTACGAAGGCTTGATTCATGATGAGGTACAGGAGTTTACCACTGAGAATGTGAGTGGTATCGTAAGTCGTGGTGGTACCATCCTGAAGACAGCTCGTTCCAAGGATTTCATGACCCCGGAGGGTATGCAGAAAGCTTACGAGACCTGTGTGAAGGAAGAGATTGATGCGCTGGTGGTTATTGGTGGAAACGGTTCGCTCACAGGTGCCCGCAACTTCGGTATGGAGTTCGATTTCCCTGTGATAGGTCTGCCTGGTACTATTGATAACGACCTCTATGGCACCGACTCAACGATTGGCTACGATACCACGATGAATACCATCATGGAGTGTGTGGACCGTATCCGCGACACCGCCAATTCGCATGAGCGCATCTTCTTTGTGGAGGTGATGGGCCGTGATGCCGGTTTCCTGGCACAGAACTCTGCCATTGCCTGTGGTGCCGAGGCTGCCATCGTTCCCGAGGAGTCGACGGATGTTGACCAGTTGGCACAGTTCATGAGCCGTGGTATCCGAAAGTCAAAGAAATCATGTATCGTGATCGTATCCGAGAGTCCTAAGTGTGGTGCACTCTACTATGCTGATCGTGTGAAGAAGGAGTTCCCTGAGTTCGACGTGCGTGTGTCCATCCTTGGTCACTTGCAGCGTGGAGGTACGCCATCAGCCCGCGACCGCATTCTGGCTGCCACCACTGGTGTGGGTGCTATCGAGGCCATTAAGCAGGGACAGCGTAATGTGATGGTAGGTATTCGCAACAACGAGGTGGTATACGTACCTTTCAGCGAGTGTATCCGCACCGATAAGCGTTTTGATAAACGCCTGATTAAGGTTCTTGATGAGCTTAGCATTTAATCTATGCCAGATATAAAAAAGATAGTATTAACAGGAGGCCCCTGTGCGGGCAAGACCACTGCCTTGGTAAAGATTACCGAGTACTTCTCGGGCTTTGGCTACAAGGTGTTTAATGTACCCGAAGTGCCCACGATATTCAGTACGGCAGGCTGGAACTACCTCACACCCAATCGCAACCTGTACTATCAGGGCGAGCGAGCCATCTTGGAGACGCAGCTGGCGCTCGAAAACCAGTTCATGCGTTTGGCTGAGGTGTGCGAAGATCCCGTTCTGATTGTATGCGATCGTGGCGCGATGGATATCTCTGCCTATATCAAACCCGAGGAGTGGGAAGAGATTACGCACATGGCCGGTACCAATAGTAATACGCTGCGTGAGAGCTACGATGCCGTGCTTCACCTGGTGAGTGCTGCTGATGGTGCTGAGCAGTATTATACCACTGCCACCAATGCCACCCGCTATGAGCAAGCCAATGAAGAGGGACTGCGTATAGCCCGTGAACTCGACAAGAAGGTCATCAAGGCCTGGACGGGGCATCCTCATCTGCGTGTCATCAACAACCACGACGACTTTGAGAATAAGCTCAACCGTGTGCTAACCGAGATCTCCAAGGTGGTAGGGCTGCCTCAGCCAGTGCAAGAGGAGCGTATCTTCAGGGTGGAGATTACCGGCGAGATTCCAGAGTGTTCTGTCAGCGAGATCACACAGACCTATCTGGTGGCAGAGCCAGGAACAGAGGTGCGTTTGCGCCGTCGTGAGTGGAGTGGTGGAAAGGTGGTCAATGTGCACCGTTCCAAGAAGCGTATCTCTGAGACCGAGGTGATAGAGACCGAGCGTCAGGTGGACAACAATCTCTATGAGCAGATGTTGCAACAGGCTGATCCGTATCGTACCACCATCCGTAAGAAACGTCAGAGTTTCATTTGGAAAGGCCAGTTCTTCGAGATCGACAGTTTCCAGAACCCGGTTAGTGATCTGGTGATGATGGAGACCAAGGGCGTCACCGCTCAGGAAACGGTTAACTTCCCGCCGTTTATACGTGTGCTTGAGGATGTTACCGGCAATCCTAAGTATCTCAATTACAATATTGCGTTAAGACGATAAATATAGAATCAAATAATAACTTTAAAAATTAACAGCTATGTCAAAAATTATTGGACACATTTCGCAGATTATCGGTCCTGTTATCGATGTTTACTTCGATACAGAGGGCCAGGATGCTGAAAAAGTGTTGCCAAAGATTTACGATGCTCTGAAGATTGATCGTGGCGACGGACGCGACCTGATAGTCGAGGTGCAGCAGCACATCGGTGAAGATACCGTTCGCTGTGTGGCCATGGACAATACCGATGGTCTGCATCGTGGACTCGAAGCAATCCCTCTGGGATCACCGATTGTGATGCCAGCAGGTGATCAGATCAAGGGTAGAATGCTGAACGTGATTGGTCAGCCTATCGATGGTATGCAACAGCTCAATATGGATGGTGCATATCCCATTCACCGTGAGGCGCCCACCTTCGAAGAGCTCTCTACCAAGAAAGAGATTCTGGCCACAGGTATCAAGGTGATCGACCTGCTGGAGCCTTACATGAAGGGTGGTAAGATCGGTCTGTTTGGTGGTGCCGGTGTAGGTAAGACGGTGCTCATCATGGAGTTGATCAACAACATTGCCAAGGGTCACAATGGTTTCTCGGTTTTTGCCGGAGTAGGAGAGCGTACCCGTGAGGGTAACGACCTGATCCGTGAGATGATTGAGAGTGGTGTTATCCGTTACGGCGACAAGTTCCGTGAGGCGATGGATCAGGGAAAATGGGATTTGAGTCTCGTTGACCCCGAAGAGCTCAAGAAGTCGCAGGCCACTCTGGTTTACGGACAGATGAACGAGCCCCCCGGTGCCCGTGCTTCAGTAGCCCTTTCAGGTCTGACTGTTGCCGAGGGCTTCCGTGATGGTGGCGGTAAGGATGGCGGTGCTGCTGATATCCTGTTCTTTATCGATAACATCTTCCGTTTCACACAGGCTGGTTCCGAGGTGTCGGCTCTGCTGGGTCGTATGCCGTCAGCCGTGGGTTATCAGCCTACACTGGCTTCTGAGATGGGTTCGATGCAGGAGCGCATCACCTCTACCAAGACAGGTTCTATCACCTCTGTACAGGCCGTTTATGTGCCTGCTGACGACTTGACCGACCCTGCGCCAGCTACAACCTTTACGCACCTGGATGCTACAACCGTATTGGATCGTAAGATTGCCGAGCTGGGTATCTATCCCGCTGTTGATCCGCTGGGCTCTACCTCGCGTATCCTCGACCCGCTGATTGTGGGCAAGGCACACTACGACTGTGCTCAGCGTGTGAAGGAGATTCTGCAGCGCTACAAGGAGTTGCAGGACATCATCGCTATTCTGGGTATGGATGAGCTCTCTGATGAGGATAAGCTCACTGTGAACCGTGCACGTCGTGTGCAGCGTTTCCTCAGTCAGCCATTCTCTGTGGCCTCTCAGTTCACCGGTCTGCCTGGTGTGATGGTGCCCATCGAAGAGACCATCAAGGGATTCAACGCTATTCTGGATGGTGAGGTCGACGATCTGCCAGAGCAGGCATTCCTGAACGTAGGAACAATCGAGGATGCCAAGGAGAAGGCCAAGAAACTGCTGGAAGCTGCAAAAGCGTAACATTAAACGTTAAACATTAAACATTAAAAGTTTATGTTACAGCTAAAGATAGTTTCTCCCGAAAAGATTGAGTTCTGCGGCGCTGTCGACAGTGTACTCGTTCCTGGCACAATTGGTCAGTTCGAGATACTCACCGACCACGCTCCAATCATCTCTACACTCCAGAACGGCACGGTAGAATATACCACCGCTCAGGGCAAGAACCAGCTGGAGATACAGGGAGGATTTGTGGCAGTGCAGAAGAACGAGGTTAGTCTTTGTGTAGAACTGAAAGTAGTAGAGTAATAATGACAAAGGATATCCAGAAGTTGAGTATAGCCTATATCCGCACGGGGCTGTTGGTGACAGTAGCACTGGCACTGGCATGCCTTATGTTGATGCAGGTAAGGATGATCAACTTGCTTACGCCCGTCATCGTGAGTGTGGTGTTCTCGCTCGTAGTGTGCGTAGCCATCGCCCTCATCTGGCGCCGTGTAGCCCAGCGCTCGGCCGACAGTCTGCCAACGTTCTTTACGGCTGTGTCAGGCTTCCGCATGCTGCTTGCGCTGGCAGTGATGTTTGTCTATTATCTGGTTGATAATCAGAACTCTATGCTACGGTTCTTCGTGGTGTTTATAGCATTCTATTTTGCAATGCTGGCGCACCATTCAATCTTCTTCGCCAGAATAAATAATAGATAAGTAGTAATGAAAAGATTTAAAACG
>JAEEGK010011038.1_pt1 | contig 20712 bp, 17 predicted proteins | sample 8958771 | NCBI WGS metagenome assembly JAEEGK01 (sample SAMN16246547, study PRJNA631951) | gut metagenome | biome: gut microbiome; feature: rumen; material: SC-attached | host: Bos | place: Iran: Karaj | collected 2018-10
ATCTCACGCTGTCCGGCACGGTTATTGATGTCAAAGCTTGGCAGTTGCGGTAGCATTCGAATCCGATGTATTCCGCAGACGGTGAAATCGAAGCATCCGTAAGCCCCAATGCAGAACGGAAGGCCTCGTCATGGATATGTATGACAGAATCAGTCATTTCGATGTTCTGGATATCGCAATAGTAGAAAGCGCGCTCACGAATGTCTGTTATCCCCGATTCTATGCGGACCGAAACGATGTCGGTACGTCTTTCAACCTCGCCGCTAGGCTGCATGGTGCCGGAGAATGAATAAGGGCCGACAGACGTGACCTTCCCTCCGCCGATATCTGACTTGATGGTGATGGCACCGTCCGTGGGCGTCCCCCCTACGGCCATCCATCCGTCAGGGAATTGGGCATAGGTTATGCCGTCCGATGTCTCGGTCGTGATGGCGGTTTCCGTGCTCCAGCCTGTGGTTCCGGGAAGGTAGTGTATCCCCACACCCGTCGGGAATGCGTCGTCCATCGCAGGCCTGTCTCCCATGAAGTAAACGTCCGTGAGCTGCGTACAGCCTGTGAATGCTCCCGCAGAGATGCTCTTCACGTTTACGGGGATTATGACGCATTTGGCGGTGCATCCGTCGAACGCACCCGGAAGGATGTTGCGTACATCGTACCCCTCGAGAACGGTCGGAATGTGCACTACATTTCCAGCAGTGTCCGCATCCGTGATCTCGCAGTAATAGTTGGGATGCCCCGAACCGTACGTGTCGTAAAGATATACCGAACCGTCGGGTGCCGTCTCGGAGGAAGCGGCATCCGATCCTTCGTTCGGGATGTATATGAACAGAACTGAAAGGGCGATCAGCAGTACTGTGGTTGCGGCGGCATATCTCATATCGTTTCCAGCCCGATCCCCGCCGCGGCTATCCTCGATTTCGGAAGGTTCTCCGAACCGACAATCACCAGGACGTCCCCTTCGGACATCCCGACGGCACGAATCTTCTTTGCGAATTCCGGATCGCGTTCATCCACTTTAACATCTGGTGGGAATATTATGCGATCGTTCCTCATGACGAACACGGAAGCGCCCTCCGACCCGTATTTGATCCCGATATCCCTCTGTTTCATACCGTTGGTGATAGCATCGGCCTTGTCCTTGATGAGGATCCCCTGTTGATGCTCTCCTTTCACATAGGTGGAGCTTGTTATTCTGACGAATTTGATGGGAAGGCTTTCCAGGGTCTCCATGCCGAACTTGGATAGTTCGATCCCCTTCTGGTGGACATCTATCTGTTTCCAGGTTTTCATGGTCTTGAGGAGATTGCGGGTGCTCCCTTCCCCCAATCCCAGCTCTTCTGACAGGTCCTTGCGGCTGATGCATCCGTTCTCCACGATTATGTTCAGTGCGGCGAACAGATGGGCATCGGAATGCCTTGCCGCCGGTCCGCGATTGGTCTCTGTGCTCCACTTCATCTCAGTTTACTTCCGTTCCTGCCGCATCGATGTACGGGACGATCGTTTCGAACACTATCCCAAGCGGGATGTCGAGTTCAAGTGCTATATCCACTGGTTTCTGCTCGTTCATATAGCGGATCAGGATGTCCGCCTCCGTCGGTCCGAGCCCGATCTTGTTGAGATAGACGAATCTGGAATAATCATCTGGCTGTTTCGACAGGCTGTCCACATCCTCTCTACTGATGGACAGGGGCTTCTTCCTGGGTTCCACTTTGTCGTTGGCCACCATGTCCTCTATGCGGGGGAGGATCTTCACACTGTCGCGCGGTATCTTCCCGCAATTCGGGCAGGTCGCATCGGATTGGTTCATGGCATCTTCCCAGCGCCTTCCGCAGATCTTGCAACGAACCATCAGTGTTGGGAGGTCATAGGTTCTGGATCTGCAATTGGGACAGATCGCCGGATGTTTGAGGTTAGTTATCCATTCATGCCCGCATCTGGCACACCTGATCTTCCGGGCGTTGGGACTGTTCCATATGGTGGAATGGCAGCTGGGGCACGATTTGGGATTGGGATTGGATTTGCGAATTTTCCATACATGGTTGCACATCTTGCATATGTGGAAGTCCCCCACTTTCTCGGGAGATTCCCTGGCGGACGGACCGGAGTGCCCGTTCTGATGTGTCATTCTGATCAGACGCGCCATTCCCTCCTGAAAAGTACTCTCGTCCAAATGCTCATCCCCAATTGGAGTATACATCCATATATATCGCGAGGGGTTTAACTATCTTATTTGGAATATCTTGATAATTAGTATGTGATAATATCCCAGTCTTACATAGTGTGTATTATCTTGAGTATAGGTATGTTATAAATTGGATTTATTAACCAGGCACATCGTCGATGAGCGTGCCAGTCACAGATATTTGTCTGCGGAATCATACAGGGCTATCGGGTCCTCGGTGAAGATGGAATCATTGACGACGATCTTGTTGTCGGAATATGCCTTCATGATGTGGTCGAATACAACCCTGATTTCCTTGAGCGGTTTCTGGAGACGTATCGCGATGACCTCGGGGCAGAATCCCATGAAATGGAGTGCGAGGATCTCCGCATCCAGATCGCTGAGGCCCAGGCGCTGTTTGAAATAGGGGATATTCTCCCGGTATTCATCGCGGTGCTCGGAGAGATAATCGGCCACGTCGCTCCAGAAGGTTTCGTACTGGACCGAGAGTATCCTCAGCGAGAAATCCGTGACGTTGAGTCTGGCCCCTTTCAGGAACGATTCCAGACCTATGGAAGCCACGGGGTAGTCCCCCTGCCAAAGGTAGATGCATCCGTAATCGTAAAGATCGGTATAGGTGAGCTTCATCGACTCTCCCACCCACAACGTGACGGAGCCTTCCAACGCGAACGTGGGCGACATGTTCAGAGGAATCCCGCATGTTGGGCATATGGGGCTGTTCCGGGACAGTGAGGTCCACTCCGCATGGCAGAATTCGCAGTGGTACCTTTTCACGGCCTTACCGCTGCGTCTCTCGTAACAGTTGGGACACTGGTCGCCCTTCTTCTGATAGATGTAGATGGTACCGCAGTTTGAACACCTGGCGGTCTTGAGGGTCTCGTTCCATTTCGGGGATTTGCACGCAGGGCAGACCTTCACTCCTTCGGATCCATCGGGATTCGTGGACATCCATTTATGCCCGCATCTCTTGCATTGGAGTTTGAACGTAGTCTCGTTCCATTTCGTGGAGAAGCAGTTGGGGCATTTCTTCGGATTGTCGACCTTGTTCCTCCAGACGAATCCGCATCTCCTGCACATGAACTGGTGGAGTTTCTTGTCGTTCCAGTCGTGGGAATCGCATTTGGGGCATCTTTCGGGTGTCTTCTCCGTGCGGGGGATCCATTCGTGATCGCATTGGTTGCAATGGCATACCCTGGAGTCGGACATCATGCTGAAGACGTGACCGCATTCGGGACACTTGTCGGATATGGATTCCAGCATCCACACATGTCCGCAGTAGGTGCATTTGTGCTCTCTCTTTATCGGGGTGTCGTAGCGGGAGGAACGGCATCTGGGGCAGGTCTTCGGAGGTTTGTCGTTGCGGACGGTCCAGAAGTGGCCGCACATGTAGCAGTACAGCTTCTTTCCGTTCCAGGATCCATCTTCACCCATCTGAACACCCGAGTTGATTGGAGTATACATCCGTATGTTATATGGGTTGTCAATGTGCAACTTCAAATAACTTCAAATTTCAAAAAAATTATTTTTTAGAAATTGCAAGTCGCTTGAACGTAATCATTTCCATGAGTATAACAGTTCTCAAGTTTATTTCTGAATCCTAATGAGATAACCTCAATTTGATTGTTTTTTCCAAGCAAAGGAATAGAATAAGTAACGCATTGGTGATGCAGTATTGTCCCAATCAGGGGGCTCGACAGAGGGATGTGGCTCCCAAGCGACCTAACTCTGTCATATTTCCGTTTTATGGATATAATTTCGACCCGTGTTCTTCATCCGTATTGCTATCTGACAAGGTCAGAAATCGACTGAAGAGTTATATTTGATTATGATTCGAATCGAATTCATAAGCTTCCTTCGACATATCTTTTCGGCAGGACATAGATCTCCCCGTCGACATCCAGCCCTACGCGTGCCTCCACGTCGTAAACATCGCGTATGAGGTCCTCGGTTATGATGACCTTCGGGTCGCCTACCGCTACGATCTCACCTTTCTTCATGATGACGCAGATGTCGCAGTATCTGGCCATCAGGGAGATGTCGTGCTCCGCAACGATTACTGTCATGTCGGTTCTGGCCATCTTCTGCAGGTATTCCATGACCTGCAGTTTGTATTTCATATCCAGATGGGATGTGGGTTCGTCCACCAGCATGAGCTTGGGCTGCTGTACGTACGCTTTCGCGATCAGGGCACGCTGCCTTTCACCCGATGAACACAGGGCGACCTGTTTTCTCCTGAGATGGTCGATGCCGAATGTGCGCATAGCTTCGATGGTGACCCTCTCGTCCTCGGGATTCTCCCACCAGATCTTCTCGACGAAAGGATAACGACCGAGCATTACCATATCCATGACGCTTATACCGAAGGTCTGACCCGCTTCGGCGGGAACGGTGGCAACGATCTTGGCCACCTCTGCAGGTTTAAGCGAGGTCACATCCTTCCCGTCGACCTCGATGGTACCGGAGGTCTGCGGGTGCAGGCGGCTGATACATTTCATCATCGTCGATTTTCCGCATCCGTTGGGGCCAATGAGTCCCACCAGGAGGCCTCTACCGAATTCGAGGTCGATGCCCTTGAGGGCTCTGAAATCCCCGAAGTCCTTAACCAGACCCTGTATCTTAAGGAGAGGAATCTCATCCGTCATAGTTGCGCCCCCTCTTCATGAGCATGTAGGCGAATACTGGCGTACCGATGATCGCGGTGATGGCACCGACGGGTAGTTCCGCAGGGGACATGACTGTTCTGGCCACAAGATCGGCGAAGAGCATCAGCATCGCACCGATGACTACCGATGCGGGCATGATGAGCCTGTGGTCGCTTCCCAGGGCCATACGGCATGCGTGCGGGACAACCAATCCCACGAATCCGATGATCCCCACAAAGGCAACGCAGAGCGCGGTGAGGATGGATGCGGTGATCATGGTAAGTCTCTTGAATCTCTTGACGTTCAGTCCGAGCTGTGCAGCCTGGTCCTCCCCCATCGAATAGAGGTTGAACTCCCTTGCCCAAATCATGGCCACGATGGCGATGCCCATTGCGGGGATGAATATGATCCAAGCGTTCTCCCAGGTTATGTTGGCGAACGAGCCGTACAGCCACCACATGACATCGGTGAGGTTGTCCTTGCCCATGCTCATGAAGATTGTCTGCACGGACGAGAACGCGAAACCGACGATGGTTCCAGCCAGGATGTAGTTGATGGAGGATCCTCCGGAACCTTCCGCCACGGTCATGGTGATGAAGAATGCCGCGATACCTCCGATGATGGCCACGACGGGGATGATGTACAGGGTGTTGTCAGCAAGGAAGGGTATGCTGAACCCGAGTGCGGTGGCGGCCATAGCGAGACAACCCGCACCGGAAGACACACCAGTGATGTAGGGATCCACCAGAGGGTTGCGGATGATGGCCTGGTACATGCATCCCGCGACCGCCAGTCCAGCACCGACAGCGATGGCGGCGATGGTCCTGGGCAGTCTGGCGTTGTAGATGTACAGTTCGATCATATCGAGGTTCTTGTCCCCGTTGAAGGCCTTCCCTATCGATGAGAACAGTGCCGATACCGCTTCGGATACCGGAATCACCCCTCCGGACGAGATGGATATCGATATCAGGAACGCTATCACGGACATGATCAGTCCGAAGATCACGATCAGGACGAATCTCTTCTTCTTCCTGGCGATCTCGGATTCGTCCTGCGCTCCGATATCCTCCTTCAGTCCTTTGTATCCCTTCTTCAGCGAAGTGAACAGTCTTCCCTTTTCAGCCATTCAGCCCCTCCTGTACAATATGGTGAATCCCGCGATGGTAACGGCGGCAACCGCGACTGTGAGATACCACGACCAATGCGCGAATCCCACCGACTGCAGTGCCTGGACCCTCTCCTCTTCGGTACCTTCGCCCTTGATGTCGCTGAGACAGTATACCGCACCGTAGTCGTTGCCGGTGTAGATCTTGCCGTCGATGATGGTGGGCTGTACCATGGAATACGAGTCCTGGGTGTAGGGTGAGAGCAGGACCCTCCAGATCTCCGAACCGTCGCTGGAGTCCCAGGCGGTCAGAGCGCCGCCGGTGGGCCAGAAGCTCCCGGCGGAATAGTCGGTGCCGTACAGGATGCCGTCGGCATCCATTGTCAGGGCACCCTTGATCATCTGATACTCCCCTGTCTTCCATACTACCTTCCCGTCCCAGTTGAAGAAGTAGACGGAATTCGTGACCGTGTCGCTGCTTCCGTCGGCCTTCGGGAAGGTGTCCGAACCCGCCGAGAGCGGGGAAACGTAGGAGTAGAATCCGTCAACGGTGATGACCGGCGATGTGAACAGCCCGTCCAGTTTCCAGGCGGTGCTGTCGGACCGCGTCATTTCATTCCCGGTGAGCGGATCGAGTGCCAACAGGTATCCTTCCAGGGAGAACAATGCCCCGTCGGTGCATCCCACCAGCAGATGCGAACCATTGGGTGACATGGATACTGATGCTGCGGAACCAGGGGTACCGGGAGCGGCGCGGTTGTTGGCGGACATGTCGATGACCCTCTTCACCCATATCATTACACCAGTATCCGCGTTCACCGCGTGGACATAGCCGTCATAATTGCCGATGAACAGCATCCTCTGTCCGTCCACGGTGTAGACTGTGGGTGCGTGGAAGTAGAAGCATCCGCGGGTGCCCGTGTAATGGTTGTCCTCGACAGTTGACGGCGGGACGTATTCCCATGCGGTGGAGAAAGTCCCCGATGCAGAAAGTTGCAGGCACAAGACGGTGCCTGCGGATGTTCCGAAATAGATCCTTCCTGAATCATACACAGGCGTTGTTCCGCCGGTGTAGAACGTTCTTCCGTTCCAGACGACGTTGCCGTCGCCGTCCAACGGCGGGGTGTTGTCCACAGTCATCTTGTCCTTTACGGTTCCTGTGAAGCGGTCGAAACAGACCACATCGCCGCAGGTGAACGTGACGATGAGGTAGTCGCCGACGATCAGCGGTGTAGTGACCTCGTATCCTGCCCCTTTGACGCCGTGGTATTTCCACACGACGGAACCGGAGAACCTGTCGAGAGCATAGACCCAGGCATCTGCATCTTCCCCCGCTCCCTCGTAGACTCCACCTGTTGTGTGATACAGCATATTGCCGGCAACGACCAGTCCTGAATCGACGTATCCCGTGGTGTAGGTGTTGTACCATTCCACGGGGACCTTGGGATTCCTCTGTCCGTGCGAGACCGATATGTTGGAGGCTGTTGAGGACCCTCCCAGTGTTGTCCATGAATCCCTGTATTCGGGGGTGGAGACGGGAGCGAACCCTTCGGGATAGTATCCGTACGCTACCGTGCCGGAGCAGGAAGCGGAGAGGGAGGTGCCTTTATCTTCCCAGCTGCCGTTCCATACGAATAGTCTCCATTTGCAATCCGACGTGCTGACGTTTCTGATTGTATCCGCGGTACCTGCATCGACGGAGGAATCTAGCACGGCATCGAAGGTGCCTCCGCCGTTGTTGCTATACCATTTGTACGAACCGTTGCCGAAATCCACCAGAACGGTATCCTTGGACGAATCCGCCGACGAGACGGGGACGACCGCCAGTGCGGTCATGAGAACCAGGATGATGATGGCGGTCTTCTTCATGCTATCGCCCTCTGATACGTCAGATAGATGTCGTAGTCGTTCCCCAGGTACTTGGGGATGGAATCTAAAGGATCTCTCTGCAGGAACGAGTCCGGGTGCAGGGCCTTTCCCAGGAGTTCTGCCGCCTCGCACAGTCTCGGACCGGGTCTGGACAGCAGGTCCGCGGCCTTCCCAGTGAATAGATACACGTTTCCGTTCCTGTATGCGGGGGTTTCCTGCCATACGGGGTCGATCCACCCCATCACCTGGTCGTACTGCTCCTGCGTGGTGATCTCGCCGGAATGGACTATGATGATCACCTGCGGCTGTTTGGAATGGATCTGCTCTTTCGATACCATGAACCATGATGATGACTGGGAATCGAATACGTTGGTGCCGGATACCTTGGATATTATGTCGGATGCGAAGGTATCGGAACCGGATGTCCACGGGGAAGGATCCGCTGACAGGGCCACGAACGTCCTGACCGATGCCTGGTATCCGATGACTCCCGCGACCGCATCGATCGTCCCTCTGAAGGCCGATATCACGGAGTTGGCGTTCCCGCTGAGTCCCATCGCCGATGCGACGATCCAGATGTTGTCGTACAGTTTCTCCACGTTGGTGACGTCGTATGTGACGACGCAGTCTATGCCCGATTTGCGGAGCTTGTCGGCCATGGCAACATGTTCTCCCGTACCGCCCTCGCAGAACACCACATCCGGTCCTAATTTCACGATCCATTCGTAGTTCGGATCCGAGTATCCGCCGACGTTCTTGATCTTCCCGTCGTTCTTCGCCTGTGTGACACCTTCGGGATAGTTGCTGTAAAGATCGGTGCCGACTATGTAGTCCAGCCCGCCCACTGCGCATATGGTCTCGGTGACCGACGGGGCCAGGGAGACGACCTTCAGCTTCTCGCCCGTCCTGAGCGAGTAACCGTTGTCCGCGTAGCTGTAGTATGAGAATCCGGATTGGTCCGTGCCGGGAATTATATCTCCTGCATCGCTCGCTCTCGCCCAAGTTATTATGTCCTTCTTTCCCAGGGAGATATCCGAGGGATCGTCGCATGGGACCCAGTTCCCTCCGCTCAGCGTGTACATGCCCCATTTTTTGCCCTGGAGGTTGGATTGGTCGTTCACCGAGTACACCTGTGTGTGTGCATCGTCGGTGTACGTGACCGTGAACCCTTTCAGCTCGCAGGCCTTCTCCAGCGCCTGGTATCCGTTCATTCCGTCGCCGAAGTCCATCGTGACCCATTCGGTATTCCAATATCCGAAGTCCAGCACCACGCCGCTCCTTCCGTCGCGCTCCGCATTGGTCAGTCCCATCGCTGGAGTGAGCACCGCTACCGCTAGCAGCACAGTGACGGTCAGGAGGATCTTGGTGCGGGTCACCTTCATGCTTTGAGCTCCTCGGGTATCGTCGATGGCGTGGGGATGGTGATGTCCACATCAATTTCCCCTCCGTCCTTCTGGGCGGTCGTCTGGAGGACGAGCGCGACGTACTTGTACAGGTCCATGTCGTAGAATCCCAGCGCCCACTGGTCGTATTCCCACTGGCGTCCGTCGTCGAGGGTCTTCGCGTTGGGATTGTAAGTGTATTGCGACCAGTAGGTCCAGTCGCCGTTGTTGAGCTGGGTGTCGCCCCATCCGAGGAAGTCAACGAACCAGCCGTAGAGATCGCTCTTCTTCAGGGAGGAGTGCATGACCTCTCCGTTGATGCAGTAGTCGATGGTGACCCCGTCGTCCTCGACGGTCATGGCATCGTCCTTGAAGAATGTCTCGTGCAGACCGTTGGCCAGGGCTTCGTTCATGTACGATCCCGTGCCCTTGATCCAGAACCCGGTTCTGAGGTCGTTGCTGCTGAGTCCGGCGCTGACCGTCCAGTCTTTCAGTTCGTTGTAGCAGTCCTCTACGCTTTTCAGGGGGTTGCCGTTCGAATCCTCTCTTACTTTGAAGGATCCGGAATCCACGCAGTCCTTGATGTCGTCGAGTGCGGGAATCTGGATGAAGAACCACACTGTCTTGGTCACGGCGAGGGTCGGCTTGCTGTAGGACACCTTCCCGTTCTCGGTAATCTTCTCCGAGAATTCCAGGGCCAGAGTCGCGCCTTCCACGAGATTGTCGTCTGTTGCGTTCACCCACCCGTTGGGTGTCTGGAACCTGAACACCGCCCACGAGTGGCTGCTGTCGTTCTTCTGTTCCTTGTACGATGCAACGTTCCCGTTGGCACCCACTTTCACATCCTCACCGAGGGCACTCTCGAGGATCTCCTTCACGGTCTTTCCGCTGCCGTTGAAGGATTTGTACTCATCATCGATCTTCACGTTGACTTCGGCATTGTAGGTCGGTCTCTCCTCCGAGCCGTTGTCGTTCCCCATGAGGACCGATACGCCGACTCCGCCGGCCGCGACCATGGCCACGACAACTATGGCGATGAATGCGATCTTTGTTTTCCCTTCCATTTCCATCACAACCTGTCCTTGATTCCCAATGTGGGATCGGTGGCGAAGGTGATCGAGATCTCGCCCCTGCTCTCGTCATCGCCCTTGACATCGAAAGTCAGTTTGCCGTCGGTAACGGTTCCTGTGACCTTGACCGACTTCGTCTCATCGAAATAACAGACGTCGTACGTCTCTCCGTTGTGTTCCGTTCCGACATCGATCCTCACGGTGTACGTCAGGGACGGATCCACACCGTCGCCCACGAGATACAGCCTGAGGCTGTCAGGGTTGTCAGTCGGATGCGATTTCTTGTACTCGTTGATGACCGATTTGCAGGAGGCCGTGGTGCTGGGCGGATCCATGACGCTCAGCACGGCGTCGTTGGGCATCTGTCCGGTGATGCTGATCCCGTTCCCGTTGTCCTTCGTGACGACGGGGTTCTCCATCCAGTGCGCTTTGAGCGTCACTGCATAATTGTACGTGTAAGTGGAATCCTTGGTGTATTCCACGCTGTCGTAGAACCATCCGCCGAACGAGTAACCAGCTTTTAGCGTAGTCGGGAGTTTACCTATGGTCTTTCCCTGTTCGACCTTGTACGTTCCCTTCACGGCGGATCCGCCGTCGGTGTCGAATTTGAGGGTGATTATCTTGACCCATTTGGCGAACATGTCGAGGTCGGAGTTCACCACCGTGGTGCCTGAGAGATAGATGTCCTCCGAATCGGTCATCCATCCGTCGAATCTGTATCCGGAACGGACGGGTTCGTCGATGTACGGCAGCTTCGAGCCCTTGGCCACCTGCAGCGTCGTGGCGGGGTCGCCGTTGTCCGGGTCCGCTCTGACCGTACATGCATCGGCATAGACGGGTGTGAGCACGGTATCTGCGGTCACACAATCCCTGAAGGAACACCAGGGGGAGCCGCCGGACTCCCAGCCGGTAATGATCTTGCCGTTGGGGACGGATACCGCAGGGATATCCACCAGACTACCCTTGGGTACGGTCAGGACCTTGTCCCCGGATGCCGTCTTCAGAGTGAGGGAGACGCACGCCCCTTCCAAATCGGCGTAGTTTCCGACCGCATCCTTCCCGTTCTGATCCAGTGCATCGTATCTCGCTTTGATTCTGAGATAATCCGTGTAATTCGCATTCCCTTCCTCGTTCATCGATACGAACCTGGAGATCGCGGAACTGACATCGGATGCAGTGTATTCTGATCCGGGTTGGTAGCAGAAGAGCGTTGAGTCGTTCTTGATGAGGAGATATCCGTCCTTGGATATGCTGAAGCTCTGGAAGCAGAACTGTTCGGGCTCCGGCCTTATGGTGAACGCAACACTGGCACCTTCGGTCTTGGAGTCCTTTATCACGAATATATCAGCATACCCCTTGGTGCTGAGTATGTCCTCCCCGGGCTGGACATGGCCGTATTCCATCAGATAGATGTAAACGGCATATCCGTTCTCTTTGGTGGCGTATGCAGTGGTTATGGCCGCCGTTCCCTTGGTCTTGATGTCAGGGAAGCTGGCGCGCGTGGACATTGTCCCGTCACCTGCGATATCGATGATCCAGAACGGTTCATCGGAACCGGTTGTGAGGCCTCCGCCTCCGATGTAGATGGTGTCGTTCCAGATGACGGGTATGGATTGGGTGCTGCCCTCGGCGCAGTTCGATTCCCAGGACTTCACCGAGGTCTTGTCGAATCCCGAATCCTTGACCTCGTAGGAGTAGATTATCAGATGTTTGGGAGTCTCTGCCTTCGGCTGGTCGATTGTCCTGTCGATGACCCTGCTGAGAGGGATGTAGACCCTTCCCTCGTATGCCGTAGCACCGGACGAGGAGTACTCCCTGTCGAACTTTATGGTATCGAGAACGACGCCCGTATCGGAATCGATGAGATATGCGGTTGCACCGCCGTCGTCGAATCCACGCTGGACGATGACGATTCTGTCGTCGAAGAAGGCCGGCGTGGCGTTGTACCACCCGTCCGATTTCAGCAGCCAGAGGGGTTTGACGGTCTCGTCGGACCTGTCCTTATCGGTATCGGTTGTGAGGAAGCAGGCATAATCCCCGCTGTACGTTCCGAAGTAGACCTTGCCGTCGTTGTAGGTTATGGTCCCCTGGACCTCGTCGGAGGATACCGGGACGCTCTGGAAGAGATGTTCCAGCGTGTTCGCGTCGAACGCGTGGAGCACGGTGGCGTAATTAGATTTGTCATAAGCACAGATGAAGACCTTGCCGTCACCGTAGGCCAGAGCCATGCTGTATACGGAGGAGGATTCGCATTTCGCGGTGGCGATCTCTTTCCCCGTGGATACGGAGCAGCGGTAGAGGGTCTTTTCCATCCCGCTGTAGAAGAACACGCTGTCCTCAACGCAGATCGCCGAACTCGGTACTTCCCATGTACCTCCCGCCTGGTCGAGTTTCGCCTTGTCGAATTTCCACGCCAATTTCATGTCATCCTTTGTTATCGGGGTCTTGGCATCGGTCACTCCAAAGCTCCCCACATCCCCTCCGAAATAGGACCACTGCGAAGGCGGGGTGTTCTCTGCATCAATGGGTGTGTAGTAATCGTCCGACGAACCGTTGTTCATCAGCACGTAGACTCCCACACCTGCCGCTACCAAAGCTACGGCGACAACGATCACAACCGGGACAGTCTTGTTCATGGACCAATGCTCCAACTGGATGGTATATGCGTCTTATTAGAATATAATAAAACTCGCGATAGATTATCGACTAACCATCCAATGAAAAATTCCACATTTTTTTTTAGCCAGTAAAAAACGAGCGTTTCGGAGCATTTCGGCCATTTCCTGAATAGGTATACTCTAGGTATACTTATGTCACAAAATGGCGGAAATCGGGCAAAAACCCGACCTTTCCCGTATACTGGGAAACAGGTTATCAACGCATAACGCGTTCTATCCAGTTATGTCCGAGAAAAAGATTTCTGGCAAGAACAAGACGGATATAGGGGTACGCGCAGAAGATGAAATCGCGTATACTTCCAAGGGAGACGCAAAGAAAAGGACGCCCTCCGAAAGGGAGTTGGACATCAGGGAACTGAAGTACCACTACCGGGAGTGCCTGTCCTGCATGGAATACGGGGAACGTTATTCCGACGATCTGCTCAATCTGCAGGCGTACATCGGGTACTGTCTGGGAAGGACGGTGAACGTAATCCCGGAAGGCTCGATTCCCAAGAGGGCCCCCATAAGCCAATTGGCCTATGCGAGATGCATCGGACAGATAACCTCGCTCCTCCTCACGACCGGGCTGCTGGAGGAGATGCTGGATCTGGATTGCTGCGAAGAGATAGAGGATGCGGGTTTCGATGAATGATTATCGTTCGAAACGCCGTCACAGGCAGGAGGAGAGGGATTACACCAAATCCTCGATATCGAGAGCGATACTGGCACACTGCAACACACCCGAAGGCCGTGCAGAGATGGCCGAGTGGAGGGAAAAGGCAGCGAAGAAGACCGAAGCGCCCAAACCCAAAGTGGATCCCGCTTTTGAGTACTATCAGATGGCTTTCAAACCGGGCTCCCTCATGGTGACTTCCGGCCGCAGGGGAGGCGGAAAGACCCATGCCGCGATCTCATTCGGACAGATGCTGGTCAGCGGGAAGTATCCCGAACTCGGCAGATGGAGGATCGCCACCAATGTGATCTTCCTGAGGAAGGAGGGGAACAGATTCGTTACCGACTATCCGAAAGGAGTGCATCACATAATATCGATGAAGGAACTCTTCCCGATAGCCGCCGACGTTCTGGAGAAAGGAGAGAATCTCCTCCTGATCCTCGACGAAGCCCAGAACTTCCTTCTCGGGGAGCACAACGGTACCGCCACCGTGACATCAATGAAGACGTTCATGGGCATAATAAGGAAGTTCAATATCGCAGTCTGGCTCTTATCACCTGTCGTCAAGAACATGGGGCCTGCATTCAGGTATTTCATAGACGATGAGGAGGTCGCCGGCAACGTCAACATCATGTGGATGAAGGATGAGAAACAAGCCAAAGCGGTAATCAACAGACTCCATTCGAAAAGGGATCCCCGCGATGCGATATTCATGCAGTACAGCGCGAAGGAGGACCCAGTGGGCATGTGGATACCACGTCTTTCCTGGACCACTCCTCCGGAGGAACTGAAGGAGGGGGAGTTCTGTTATGACCACAAGGCCTCGGCGGAGTTCTCCGTCGGGGACGGATTCGATTTCAAGGCCTTCATCTCTGCCACGGGCAACGTCTCCAGTTACGAGATGGTCGATGCCATCAGAGGATTCTACCGCGACATGAAGGAGATCGAATCGGAGGGGGCGAAGAGCTCGGAGGATATCCTGGTGACCGCGGCGGCGAAGATCAAGTCTATGGGACTAACGGACGAATCGATATCCAGGGCCTTCGGCATACCGGCGACCACCCTGAGGAGGAAATCCGAGCAGCTGGGGTACGTTTGGTCAGCAGATAAGTCCGAGACCAACCCCGATCGTTACAAACGTATCAAAACCGGCGGAGAGTAAATCCTCCACCACCGAAACACCCCTCGCGCGCGTATATATCTATCTTGTCTCCCAGAAATACGAGCAGTTTTTCGAGTTTGTCGGTGACAGCATCGCTCAGAAACGGCATGTGAGGTTACCATCTTCACGTCGGAATCGGTAATCGAAAAGAGGTACACAGAGGCAGAGTATACATCAATTGCACTCCCGGACGACTCATTCATCGGATGAGGTTCCGTTTTTGTGTATACTCTGTCCTGGTGAAGTGGTTTTTCGAGTGGGTTTCGGAATTTTTCAGTCGTTCTCTTATTTGTTACACTGTTACACTTGTTACAGTGATTATATGATTTGAGCATGCATACATGCGCGTGCGTATGAATTCGGTGTAACACTGTAACAGTGTAACATCACTCGCCCAACCTGTGGGTCAGGGCCGGTGCCTTGTATCCCGGTGGATGCAGTCTCTCCCTGCATCTTTGGACGGTTGTGCTTTTCTTCAGCCATTCCCTGCGTCCATCGGCGTTGATCCTATTGACATCGATTCCGCTCCATTCGGGATGCGGTGTCCTCATCCAAATGTCTGCAGCTTCGGCAGCCTCTTCCCCGTATGCCATCGAGTTCGTTATCAGGATATGTTCCAGATCTTTTCTGCAGACCCTTTCGCCTGGAAGAGGATAAAGTTCATCCAGCAGTTCGGACAGCATATCGACGTTCGGATTGTTGATGGTGGAGGCCTCCTGAGCCTCCTTGGCCAGCTGTACCGTTCTCGGATCGAGTTCCCAGCCTTCTTTGGACATGTATCTGTGATAGGCTTCCGCCCATACCTGGAGGATGTACTCTTTCGCTTCGGAGGACCTGAACCCATTCTCGCCGAATCCTACGACCGCTCTTTCCGGACTCACTTCGAACGGGAAGTATCTCCTGTTTCCGGTCGGATCCGATAGGAACTCCGCTTCATTCGTCGTACCGATGATCACGAATCTTCTGATGTTCTCGCTGGCACACCTGTCGTACGGCAGCCTGATATGGTCGGATGCTCTGGAGATGAATCCCTTCAGGTAATCGTTGTCCATGCCCTTGGTGGCCTTCATCTCCGCCAGTTCGATTATGAGTCCGCCCTTTGTATCTTCGACAAATCTCTTCTCGCTGATATCGAGCGGATCCCTGTAGAATTCATCGCAAGTGGCCATCCATCTGACTGCGGAGGACTTCCTCGTTCCCGTGGCTCCGATCATGATGGGGATGATGTCGAGTTGAATTGCCCTGTGCTGACGTGCTACGGCTCCGAGGAACCAGCATTTGCACACATCCTTCAGCACGGTCTCGGAATCCTCCGGGGACAGTCTGCGCATCCTTGCGCCGAAGACATCGATGAATAATCTGTCCAAACGGGGTTGCTTGTCCCAGAAATGGGTACGCATCATGTCCAGGAAAGCGTTCCTGGAGTTGAGCTCCGCTTCAGCTATGAAGACATCCCTGATGATGTCCTTCCCCGGATGCCTTCCGGTACATCCCAGTTTCGTCAGTTTGTCCTGAACGAATGCGGCGATGCGTGTGATCATAGGATCGTCGAGGCTCTTTAGTCCCTTTTCCCCGATGAGGGAGAGATCCACCATGATGTAGTTCGTCGTGATCTCCTTCCAGCATTTCTCCCTGAAGTCAGGGAAGACGTACCTCCAGGCATTCATCAGGTCAGATATGCTGTATGGCATCAGGAATCCCTGTCCGTTCGGATTCGGTCTCAGTCCCGAGTATTTCTCGGCGGCAGGCAGTTCGGAACGTTTCAGTTCCGTTTTGGAACCGTCGGGTCTGACGATGCTGAGATGGTGTCCGAAGGAACCCTGGTCGGTATCCTCAAACCCGGCTATTTGCGTCCACGGGATGGGAACGGAAGGATCACCTTCGGTGAGGAGTGCATCCTCGGATATCCTTCCGTAGCGGTATCTGTCGAAAAAGAGGTACCCGTATTCGACACGGTATCCGATGGCTATCAGGTCCATGAACGCATCGGAGGGAATCATGATAAATTGCCTCCGAAGACTGAATCAACAATTTTTATGGTAACCCCGAATCCGGGGGCTTCCAAAGGAAGCGGAGGTATGCATCTCGGAGGGGGTTCGCAAATGGTACCGTGCAAATTTTCCGAACGAATCCTTACTTTGATTTTTCCGGAGATGCTGGATAGTAATGGTCCCCACTCCCTGATTTGAACAGGGGATCTGCTGATCTCAGCGGCTGCACCGGCATTGCCGGAAACACTCTACAGTCAGCCGCTCTAGCCAGGCTAAGCTAAGTGAGGACATGGTGACAATAAAGAATCATTATTTAAACCTTATTAAAAGGTGTTTTTGGCATGTGCCAGCACGTCTCATCCGATGTATCCGAGATCGCTGCTGCCGGTCTGGTTCGTCTCGATCTCCTTGACCTTCGCGGTAAGTTCCTCGATCTGCTGCGACTTGATGTCCAGGTCGCTCTTGTCGAGTGTGATCCCGAATATGGATTCAAGGACGTTGAGCATCGCGACCGCGCTCTTGTGGTCCACGAAGTAACCCGATGTCTCGCCCATGAGACACGCTGAGGGTATGTTGTACATCTGACCGAATCCTACAAGGAGTGCGGAGGCACCGACTATCCCTGCGGCGGGTTCTCCGGGTGAGAACACCACTCCCTTCTCCTCGAGTTCCTGTTTCAGTGTTATGTCGGATACCGCACCGAGCACACGGGGCGTGTCGATCATCTGTCCTGTGCCGTATCCTCCGAGAGTGTAGATGTAAGAGAGATCCATCCTCAGGAAGACATCTCTCATGAGGTCGTCGCAGATCAGGTACTGTCCTTCGGGCGTGGATCCCTGGTAGTTGCCTCTGAGGAATACGATATCCTTTCCGTTGACATCCTTGGCATACCAGAGCTCGTTGCATGCCATGTGGACCACGCAGTCGTTGTCCAGCATGACCTGGGGAGGGAAGCTTTCGGAGTAGATGGAAGCGAACTTCACCGCGTTGAGCTTCTCGCACATGAAATCGGCGGCAATCTTACCCACGTTGCCGACACCGGGAAGACCCTCGATCAGTACGGGTCTGTTGAGTTCCGGAACGGAATCATATCTTATCGTTGTCGTACTTCCCATTCTCTCCATACTCCTCTTGGATCGATATCCTCCTGTATTTGCCGTATTTGTCATCCGGCGAATACTTCGGAGGGTGTGCTGTGACAGTGTCGCATTTGCATTCCTTGCAGACGGGTTCCAAAGAATAGCGCCCGCATTTGGGACACTTCCTTATGGATGACTTCATCGGACCGCCTCACTTGCTCTCGCGCTTGAGGACCGCTTCTCCGCCAGCCTTCGTGAGTGACTTGATGGCGGCGTTGGACACCTTCTTCATGACGTCCTCTGCGACCTTGTACTCATCAGCGGTGATGACGATCCTGTACTTCGGCGAACCGACGGATGTTATGCTTACTTCAGCATCCTCTGCCGCTGCCATTCCGTCCATGAGTGCCTTCCTGATGTCCTCGACACCGTTGGGCGACATGGACCTCATCTCCAGGATACCGTCGATACTGACGTTGGGGATGCTGACATTCTCTTCTGCGACTTCGATGAACTTCTCGACCCAGTCTCCCTCGTAGTCCTCGCGGAGCTCGTCGGGGTTGGCTGCGATCGCTTCGAACGCATCGTAAAGTGTTTCATAAGTCTCGATAAGTTCGAGTCCGAACTTGTCGTAAGCCTCGTCAACGGAGATCGAAAGTCTCTCAGCGACGATCTCGATAAGCTTCTCAGCTTTCTTCTCGTTCTTCCACTGCTGGACTTTCTCTCTCTTCTGGTGGTCGTTGACGGATTTTAAGGAAAGGTCGATGTGACCTTTGGATGAATCTACGCCCAGAACCTTGCAGACGACCTTCTGGCCTTCTCTGATGAAGTCTCTGATGTATTTGACCCAGCCCGAGGCGATGTCTCTGACGTGGATGAATCCTTCCTTGTCGTCGTACTCGTCAAGAGTGACGAACGCACCGAAGTTCTTCACGCTCGTGACCGAACAGACCACGAGTTCGCCGTTGTCAGGGAATCCCTTGGACCTGGACATCAGTTGTAGACCTCGATCACTTCGCCTTTGATCTCTGCGTTGCCGCCCTTGGGTTTCACGAGGGTGGTGCCGCAGACGTGGCATGTGACGGTGGTTGCTGCCTTCTTGAATGTGATCTGCTCGTTCGAACAGTCAGGGCATTTGATCTTGATGAATTCGTTGACCATTGTAATCACTCCGTGAGCTCGAACTTCTTTGCCCTGAGGCATGTGGTCAGGTGTGCCTTCTTGCACTGGGTGCATCTGTATCTGATGTTGACCCTCTTGGTGGGCTTCTCCCTTCCCTCGGGCTTAGGCCTGGGGAATCCTCCGTAACCTGCTGTTACTTTTCTGAATCTCCTCTGACCCCATTTGAGTTCGCTTGCTTTCTTCTTCTTGACCCTCTCCACATCGTGGGTGGTGTGGGCCTGACAGTAAGGACAGTATGTCTTGATGGTTCTGGGCATCTTCATCTTAGTTCACCCTTATACGTAGAAACTGCCTAATATCGAGGTCATATATAAGACAATGCCCTCGTATTATTATAGTAATAATAGTGGAGAAAGGGGAGCGTTCATTCTCCGAGCTTTTCCAACTGACCGTCGCCGGATGCTATGAGCACGGTTGTTGCGGTGTTCAGGAAGAGTCCGTTCTCTACGACTCCGGGGATGGTGTCGATCCTCGATTCCAGGAAGAAGGGATTGCTGATGGATTCGAACTTGCAGTCGTAGATGTAGTTACCGCTGTCGGTGATGAACGGCGTTCCGCCGGTCATCCTGAGGTTGGCCTTGCATCCCTGTCTCTCCAGGGCGTATTTGGTCTTCATATGTCCGAACTTCAGCACTTCCACGGGGAGAGGCGTCTTCATGCCGAGTATCTCGACCTTCTTGGAATCGTCCACGACGATGACCTCCTTCAGCGATGCCGCCGCGACGATCTTCTCCCTCAGGAGCGCACCGCCGAGTCCTTTGATCAGCTGGAGGTCAGCATCGACCTCGTCGGCACCGTCGATGGTGACATCGATGTGGTCGACCTCGTCGATATCGACGACGGTGATACCGCATTCCCTTGCGAGATTCTCGCTCTGGACGGATGTGGCCACGCATGTGAGGTCGTAACCGTCGGCCACGAGCTCTCCCACTCTCTTGATGGCATAATACGCTGTGGAACCCGTTCCGAGACCGACGATCATTCCGTCCCTGATGTAATCATTGACCGCTGTCTCCGCTACAATCTTCTTGAGGTGGGCTCCCGGCATCTTATCCTCTTCGGATGATGATATGAGCGGTTCAGATAAAAATCTGTTCATTATTGCCGTACGGCTCCGGATAATGATATTATCGGGAAAGACATTAGGACGTGCATGAGGTTGGCCGCTCTCTATTCCGGCGGAAAGGATTCCACGTTCGCGATGTATCTCGCGGAACAGATGGGAAATGAGATACTGGCACTTGTCAATATCGTCCCGTCGGACAAAGGGTCGTGGATCTTCCATACGCCCAATCTCAGTGCAGTCCCGTCGATGGCCGAGGCCATGGGTCTCCCGCTGGTCACGGCCGAGAGCGACGGCTCCGAGGAGGGTGACATGGATGCCCTCAGGAGGGCATTGAAAGGTCTCGATGTGGACGGAGTTGTCGTGGGCGCCCTGTGGTCCGATTACCAATGGGACAGGATGAACAGGGTGCTGGGGGAACTGGACATGGTCATGGTCGCTCCTCTCTGGAGGAAGGATCAGGACATGGTGTACGACGAGATGGTCTCCGCAGGTATCGAAGCGATCGTGGTCGGTGTCTTCGCGGAAGGTCTCGGAGAAGGGTGGCTCGGAAGACGTCTGGACATGGATACGAAGAAGGAGCTCATGAGACTCAGGGACAGGTTCGGTATAAGCATCATGGGGGAGGGCGGCGAATACGAGTCGATGACAT
>JAEEGK010011039.1_pt1 | contig 20709 bp, 8 predicted proteins | sample 8958771 | NCBI WGS metagenome assembly JAEEGK01 (sample SAMN16246547, study PRJNA631951) | gut metagenome | biome: gut microbiome; feature: rumen; material: SC-attached | host: Bos | place: Iran: Karaj | collected 2018-10
TTTTTCTAATATTTCAAAACTATTTAGTAAATTTTCATTTTTTTCATCAAGAAAAAATTTTTTTTTAAAATCATTAAAATCCTTTCCTATATTAATATTAAAAGATGACATCATACAATTTTTATAATCTTCAAAATCATTATCATGCATATTTTTAATACTATCAATAATTTTTTTCTTTTGAGATAAATTATAATAATTAATCTTATCAATACTATTTCTTATTTTTTGTCCAGTATTAAGAACTTCTTGATAAATACTAAAAGAAAACAAATCTAAATAAATAAAAATAAAGCAAATTAATACAAATTCAAACCAAATAGAATTAATTTGTGTTTTATCAATACCAACACCAAATGTAAAAGCCCAACATTCCCAATTAATACTATTTTCTTTTATTAATTTATGATATAAATATTCAAACCAAGGGAAATTTAATTTTTTATTAATTAATTCTAACATTTCTTTATTTCCTTCTGGATCAGTATCAATCGTTAAATTAGTTACAAAAAATATACTTTGAATTATAATTGAACAAACTAAAATAACTAATAATATATAATATTGATACATTGTCTTTTTTTTAAATATAAAAATTATTGATATTATTATATATATATATGAAAATAAATTTGCTTTTGCTAATGAAGCACATAAGAGAATTAATATTATTAATTCTTCTAATATATTTTTAATTACTTTGATTATTGTATAAAAATGATTTTCTGATTTTAATTTTAATTTACTTTGTGCTGCTCTAGTAAAAATTTTCCTAAATTGTTCTTTTAATATTTCAAATCCTCTATCTTTTTTATTTTTATTTAATTCATCTCTTAAATAAATTGATGAAGTTCTTATTTTTTGTTTTGAAATAAATATATCATTTTCTTCATCATTATCATCTTCTATATTATCTTTAATAAATTGAATTTCATTCCCAATATTACCATAAATATTTTTATTTTTCATTTTTAAATTATGATTAATATCTTTTTTTTCTTTTTCTAACTTTTTAATAATATCTTTAATTTCCATTAATTTATCAATACTTGAATATTCAATTTTTTGAACATAAACATCAAAAGCAATTAATCCAGATAAAATTAAATAAAATTTTATAGTATCCAAAATTGTATTTTTTTCAATGTTAATATAAATATTAATTAAATAACAAATAGGACTTATATAATCTTCAATTTCTTTACTAATAATTTCATAATGATCACTAATACAATTATGAGTGTCACAATCACATTTATGTTGAATCATATAAAAATTAGCATAAATATAAACTAATAAAATATATATTTCACTGAAAATTAATAAAATTTTTAATATTAATGAACGATAATATTTATTTGTTTCAAAATAAATTGGTAATTCAATTTGAGAATATCTTATTAATTTTGATAAGAAAAATGATTCATTTGATATAAATTTTCTTAAAGATTTTATTCTTTTTCTAAATAAGAATATAAATAAAATTCCAAATATACTTATGTACAATGTTGTTGCAAGTGATATATCATAATTTACTAAAATAAAACATATTGATAAAAATAATAATAATAAATAAAATTTTGTTATTAGGATAATAAATTGGAAAAAATAATATTTTATTTTATATTCTAATATTTCATTATTTATTTTATCTAATACTCTTTCTTTTTTATTTTCATTTTTATTTTTTTTATTTTCAAATTCTATATTATTATCAATTGAATTATTATTATTATCATCGTTTTCTTCAATCATTTTTAAATTATTCTTTGCTTTATTTTTCTTTTTTTCATTATGTTTAATAATTCTATTTGTTTCTCTTACAAATAAAATTGACAGAAAATTTAAACCAAAATGGGGAATAAATTTATAAGGTAAATTTTTTGAATAAGGTATAAATCCTATTGGTGCTAAATTATTATATATAAAATTAGGCAATATTGTCATATACATATTATTAAAAAAATTTTTACAAACTTTATTTTGTGAAAATTGATAGAAGTAAATTAATAAAGTATTAATTGAACAATAAATTAAAAATATAAAACCAGCAAATTTATTTAAATTTTTTTTTTCCTGAATTGATATTAAGAAATCATATAAAATAAATAAATAAATAATAAATTTCCCAAGGAATAAAATGTTAATTTCAAATGCACATAAAAGAAAAAAACAAAGAATTACAATAATCCAAACATAAATTTCTAAAAATATTTTTTTTATTATTTTAAATATTTTTTTTACAATATTATGACAATTAATTTTACTTTCTGAATTATTTTTATTATTATTATTTTCTAGTTCATCATCTTCTTCTTTTTTATTTAATATTGTTTGGTAAATTGATGAATTAAGAAATTCATATTGAATATATAAACAATAAATTGCTAAAAATAAAAGGATTTCAATTGATGTCTCATTTAAATTTTTACTATATAAAACAAATAATTCAATTTTTTCAAAATTAAAAGATAGGGAAAAAACTTTTGATAAATCTAATATATATTCTATAACAAAAATTAATTCCACTAATATTAAAATATAAATACATAATTTTTCAAATTTTTTTGGAGATAATAATTGAATAACAAAAAAAATAACTAATAAAAGATGTGAAAAATTTACAGATTGATTAGCAACAAAATACATTGAAACTAAAGTTAATTTATCTATATTAGTCAAAATTATTTTAAGAAAAAAATTAACAATTGAAAATGAATTTTTATTTTTATCTTTTTCTTTGTTATTATTTTTATTAATTAAAGACATATTTAAATCCTTATTATTAATAGAATAATTTTCATCATTTTTATTATTTTGATTTTTCTTTTCTTCAATATGTCTAATAAGTGAATAAAAAAATAAATACATAAATAAAAGTAATAAATATAAAGATGAATATTCAATTCTTTGTTCATAAACAAATTTATATAAACAAAAATGTTCTTTTTTTATTTTTAATATCTCATCATTTGGATTATCATAATTAAATGGAATATTTGAATAATGAAACATAATAATTGTATAATATAAAGAAGGAAAAGCAATATATTTTGTAAAAATTAGATTTTTAGAAGTATGATAAAAAATAAAAGTTAAACATAACCAAATTAATAAAAAAAATGATGCATAATTTCTATAAAAATAAATCCAAATTATTATACCAATTCTTAAAAAATGAAGTACAAAATTTGGGCTAGTTAAATATTGTTTAATATATAAAATAATCTTTTTAATTGTTTTTTCTTCTGATGAATTAATCATTGATATCTTTTCATCAACAATAACTCCTTTCAATTTATCATTTTCAACATTATTATTAATTAATAAATCAGTAGTTTTAAATAATATAATACAAATATTTGATAAAATATAACCTGTCCATAAATGTATATTATTTAAAGAAAAATCTCCATTCATGTTTTGAATTCCAAAATATTGTTCAACTTGATTTTCTTTAGGATAAAAATTATATATATTCAAATAAAAAGTAATTAAATTTATTAAGACCATTAAAAATAATAATGCAATTGAAATAAAATTAAATAATTTTGTGATTTTTACTTTATCAATTCTGAGACACCATAATAAAAGTGGAATATTAATTATAATTGTATACAATAAACTAAAATAAGAAATATTATAACTAGAAAATGCAGAAACAAAAAAAAAATCAAACCAAAGGAAAATTCTAATCATATAATAATATGTTTTTCTATATATTTTCTTATTAATAACAACATTATATTTTTTTGATATTTGAGTAATTATCATTGATAAAATTGAAATTAATAATATTGTACCATCTGGAATAAATGTAGTAAAAATAAAAAATATATCATCTTTGTTTCTTTTCATTGCAAGTCCAATTTGAATCATTCTATCTTCTTGAAATATATTTGTTAATAATAAAAATCCTTTAAAAGATGCTGAAATTAATGAATAAATTAAAGTAAATATTTCTATAATAAATTTCTTATTTCTTGATTGTATTGATGAATGTAATAAAAAAAATAATGATATTATACCAAATATATAATATGGAATATGTAAAAAAGAAAAATTAGGACAAGGCATTACTAATAATAAAAACGTATAAAGATAATCTTTAATATGATAAATAACTCTTATAGTACCTCTAAAAATATGTTTTGAACTTTTTCTTAAACTTTTTCTAGTACTGACAATTGAAACATTATTTTGTTCATTTGGTATTATTTTACTAGTTTTTTTTTTTTTTTCTTTATAAAAATCTGTGAGTTCTACAATATCATTTTCTAACATATAACAATTTTATCTAAAAAATTATCTTTTTTTAAATATTAATTATATATTTAATTATAAAATAATTAAATAAAATAAATAATAATAATACTTTTAAATATATTATTTTGAAAATTTACACTTTATATAATATTTATAATGTCTTCTTCAAAATTTTCAAATGAATATTTTAAAAATTGGTTTGAAGAAAATTTTTTACCATCAGGAATTGTTTTTTCAACAAAAAGAGCTAAAAAAATATTTGAAAAAAATAATTTAACTCCAAGTCAATTTCTTAGACCATTTGGTGTTATGAATGATTATATAATAAATGTAAAAGATTATCAAATTAAATTAAATAGTTTTAGAATTGATTTTTTTGATAGTACAGATTATCATAAAAATAAACATCAAATATCAAAATATTTAAATAATTGTATTTCATCTGAAAAAAATATTCCAAAATTTTCTATTGATTCAATTCATTTAAATAAAAATAACTATTCTTTTTTAATTGAAAATACAAAATATTATTCAAAAAATTATTATAATGAATGTGAAAAAATAATTTTAGAATATAGTTATTTTGACGAAAATGAATTTTATCAACAACCTTTATTATTTATTTATTTTATTGAGATAACAGATGAAATAGAAGATATAAAAAATATGAAAAATAATTTTCCAAATTTAGTAAAAGATATTTATGATACTGAAATGGTAGATTTATTTATTATTTTAAATGATAAAAGCGAGGAAAAAAAATTTAATAAAGATAAAATAAATATTTTAAAAAAAGAAATTAATTCAAATAATATATATATTTTTGAAATTAATAGCAATAAAAACCCTAATAATAATAATTTTGAATTGTTTTATCAATATTTTCATAGACTTGAAGTATATAATGGTGATTTTAATAAAAAGATATTAGGTCAATTAATTTCTAATGATGATATTAATAAAATAAGAAAAGATTTACATCCTTTTTTAAGAAATCAATTTTTAGAACAATTAAAACAGAAAGTATTGAATCTTGAAAATAAACCAAAAAATTATTATTTATTAGGACTTTTTTCAAAATCTTCTGTTGTTAAATGTGAATATTTTAACTCATCATATAAATTTGAAGGATATCTAAAAGCAAAAATAATATTAGGAATAATATATTTATATTTTAGAGCATATAAAGAATCTTATTATTATATTAAAAATGTATATAAAAATATTAAAGAACAACCATATAAAAAAAATGAAATATCATTATTTCAATTAAAAAGTTTAATAAAATTTTTAATTGGTGATAAAAATAAAATAGAAGAAAATAAAGAAATAATAAGCTTATATAAACAATATTCACAATTATATAATAATTCAGATGACAATCAAAAAGTTAATATAAGAACAATTAGAACATTATTAATAAATATAAGAGAATTTGAAAGTTTTTCTCATAATAATGTTAATTTAGTTATAGACTTGTTAAATAAATATCATCAAGAACTTCAAAATTTTGAATATAATTTTATTTATGGATTAATTTTAGAAAAAGTAGGTTATTATTATTTATATAAAAAAATTCCTCAAATTAGAATGCTTGCAAGACATTTAATAAGATGGTGTCCTTCATATTGGGAAACTTCATCTCAAAACAATAGAAAAATTACATATAAATATTTATTATTTATTCTTGGCTTATTTTGTGATATTTTTCATATAAAAGAAAATTATAATGAAAGTTTAAAATTTAGTTTTTATCTTGTAAAAAAATATATATTAATGTATTTAATTTCTTCTTGTTATAATATTGAATTTTTTGAAGGAGTTAATTATTTTTATTTAGTTTTACTTAAATTATATAAAATACCAGAAAATTTAAATTTAAATGAAAAGGAAATGAGAAAAAAACAAGATGAATTTTCAGTATTATCAAATGAAATATCTAAATTTATTATTAGTAATAAAAAATATATTATTGATAATTCAGATATTATTAATTTTGATAAATCATCAATTTTGGTAATAACAAAAAGAGAACAAGATATTTTAGATAAAAAATTTAATACAAATTTTTTATTTAAATTTAAAAAATATTTTACTCCAAGATTAAATGAAGTTTATTGTATATTAACACAAAATGATTTATCAAGTTTTAAATACATTGATAAATTAAGTAATAATGAAAAAACTTTTAATTATTATATAAAGAAAGATATAGAAGTAAATGTAAATGAAACAATTATAATTAGATTCATTTTTTCAAATCCATTTCCTTTTGATGATAAATATGAATCAATTAAATTTATTTTTGATAATGAAAAATTAGTAGAATGTGAAGAGAAAAGTTTATCAATAAATAGTTTATCAAAAATATCTGTTGAACTTTCAGTTAAATTTATTGGAAAAGGTAAAGTTTCAATTATTGGAATATCATATATAAGAGGTTATTATAAAATAAGAAATATTTTTGATTATAAAATTAAAAATTTTTTATATAATCAATTACATGATGAAGATAAAGAATATAATTTTGAAATAAAAAATAGAAAAAAAAAATTTTCAGAATATAATGTTTTAAATAATAAAGATAAAAGAAAAAATTATACTTTTGATATTTTAGATTCTGATTCTAATATTAATATTTCTATAGCCAATAATAAAAGTGTTATTACTTTATATCAATATGAAGTTTATTATTTGCCAATTAAAATTTTAAATAATTCAAAATATGAAATAAGAAAATTTTCTATTTTTTTTGAAACTGAAGATAAACAAATTCTTTTACCTCGTTATTTTTATAATGATGAACATAATTTAAGGAAAGAATTTTCAATATATATTCCAATTATTTGTTTGAATTTTGGTCAAAAATTTTTATATATCGTTTTTAAATTTGAAGAGAAAAATAATGATATTGATTCGAAAAAATTTATTTTAGAACTTAATGTTAATAAATTATATAATATTGAAATTATTGATAATTATATAGGTAAACAAAATGATATAATTAAAAGGAAAATATTTATAAAATGTTCTACTTTTGAAAATCAAGAAATTAATACAGATTTATTTAAAAAAAATAATAATATTATTTTACCAAATAATTATAAAATTGAAAAGGAAAAAATATTTTTTAGAAAGAATTCATATAATAAAGAAATCGAAATTCATTCTGATAATATAAACAATAATATACATAAAAATAAATTATATGAAAATATTAATTATGAAGAAGATTATAATAATGATTTTATAAATGAATTTTTCAATTCTATTCAAAAAAATAATTTGTTATATAAATCAAGAATAAATGATATAAATTTATTATGTGTACATGAAATAAATAATAAAAATAATTTAAATGAATATCAAGATTATTCATTTAAACATATAATTGAACAAAATGTAAATATTACATATTATATTAAAGATTTTAATGATGATGAAAAATATATGACAGTTAATATGAGTTTTGATATAAAAACATTTATTACTTTTACAGAAAATAAGTTAAGTAAAATAAAAATTGGAATAGATAATGAAAATGAATCAATATTTGAATGGATTGGTTTACAAAATATTTTAATAAATAATTTTGAAAAAGAAATAATTAATAAAACATTTAATTGTATTATTAAATATAAATTAAATGAAGATATTGAAAGAGAAATTGAATATGAATTAAATAAAATATATATAGAAATTCAAATTGAAGATTCTACTATAAAATATAATTATTTATATAATTCTCTAATTTATTAATAAAGGAATATATTATTATTTAAATTATATATTTTTAAATTGTTTTAGTTTAAAAAAGGTATTAATTTATTATAAAAAATGGAATCAATTGGAAATAATGTCAATAATGTAATGACATCATTTTATTCAAATGATTATAAAAAAATAAAAAAAAAATTTACAAAACAAAAGAAAAAAACAATTTATACAAAAATTAAAAATCATGATAAATCAATTAAAAATAATTTCGTTTTTTTTGATTGATAAAGATCCCATATAATGGCAAATAATAAAATTAAACAAAATTTTCTTTTTATATATAAAAAAATAATAATTATAATCCTCAATTTATATATATTAATTCAGATTTTGAGTTATTTTAATTAAATACTCTAATAACAGAAAATATTATTAATTTATTAAATCAAATATTGATATTTATAAAATGATATATTTTTGACAAATGTAAATATTTTAAATTGTATTAATTTCATCTTTTATTTTTAAATATTTATATAATTTCTTAATTTAAAAAAATTAATAGTATTAAAATTATTATATTATTGCCGATTTTATTATTTATAATAATAATTAATTTTTATTATATTATTTACTTTCTTTATTTTATTTCATATTATATTTTTGTTTAAAATTTTCATATTGTCCTCCATAAATATATTTATTCTGATCATTTTTAACATTATTATTAATATTTGAATTACTTAAAGAATTTAATCCTAAATTATAAAACCTTCCAAAATTCATATTATTATTATTATTATTAATTTTATTATTATTATTAACAATTGAATCTTTTACATTATTCATGAATTTTTTATATGAATCAATAACTTTTGATGATGTATTTTTTTCTTTTTTATTATCAATTTCCTTTAAAGAATCCATTAAATATCCAATTGAATCTTCACTTATCATTGATTGATTATCTTTTTGCTTTATAATTGAATTTTCATCATGTATTTCATCAATTTGTTTTATATCTTCCTCTTCTTCTGAATCTAAAGACATTTCAATTTGGAATTTACTTATTCTTTTATTACTAATTTCTTTCTCACAATTATTTTGATTATTAATTTTATCTCCTTGAATTTTTTTCTTCATTATATTATTATTTTCATTAAAAATTTGATAATTATTATTATCAGTATCATATTCACCTTTTGAAATAAAAAATTTATATTGTTTATTTTTATCTCTTACAGAAAATAATTTATTATCAATTGGAGCATTAAAAAATTCATTTTTATTTTTATTATCTGTTGAAAGACTTAATTTTCTAAATTTATTTTTTTTAATTTTGTCTTTTGATTTTTTCTTTTCTAATGAATCACTTTTTTTTTCTGAATTATTAATTTCATAATCTGTAATTAAAAAACTTTTAACTATATTTAAATCTTTAAAACTTTTATCATAACTTAATTTAAAACTTAAATCATCATATTCATTACTTAAATTTCCATTATCATTATTATTATTTAAATTATTAATTTGACTTTCTAAACTTTCAATATAATTTTTCAAATCTCTACTTAATTGACTAAAACTTTCAGGACGAATATGAATTTTAATAATAATTCTTCCTTGATTATCAATAAAACCATCATTTTTTAAATGATTTAATTTAAAAAATTTACTATAACCCCAACATTCACCATTAGAAAAATTAGAAGAATATTCTTGATAAAAGTTTTTTTTACCTTTAAAATTAATTAATTCTAAAATATAAAAATATTTTGAAATTTCTGGAACTTTTCCAATTAATTCTAAAAATATTGATAAATATTCATATTTTGCAGAAGCATTACCTTGAGGATATAATTTTAATCTCCATTTTAATCCATTAATTATTAATTCAGGTGAATAAATTACTTCTGGACTTTTTATATTTTCAAAATTATCTATTTTAAAAATTGCTGTTTCATAAGTTGGAATTATTGAATTTGGAATTTCAGATGATAAATTTAAATTAAAGTTTTTATTTATTTCTTTATCATAATTTAATTTATCTTTTAATTTTTTCATTTTTTCAATTATGGATTTTGATTTATCAATTAATTCACTTTTAGTAGAATTTTTTATTTCATTTGATATTTTATCAGTATCAATATCAATATTTTTTATTTTATCTTCTAAATCACTTTTCCAATTTAATAACTTATCAATTAAATCTTGAGATTGAGTTTTTAATTGAATACTTAAAGTTTTAAAAGTATCATCTAATTCTTTCATTCTTTTATATCTATAATTACCGATTTCAGTAATTTTATCACTAATTTCTTTTAAATTTTTATTTAATTTAATTCTTTTATCATCTAAATCTTCTTTTTCATTTCTAATTAAATTAAAATGTTCATGATAAACATCATCAATTTTTTTAATTTTATGACTTTTATGATCATTTTCAAACATGTAACAATCAGAACAAAGAGGAATTTTACATTCAATACAATAATATAAAAATTTAATATGATGTTGTTGACAAGTTTCTAATTGTTCTGTTTTTTTATTTAAATTCATTTTATCTATAAAATTAGCTACTTCTGTCATAAAAGATACTTTTATTATTTGAGAAAAACGAAGAGGGCTTCTACAATTTGGACATTGATTTTTTTTTTCTACTAACCATTTTTGAATACATTTTTCACATGTTAATTTTTGACAATATGGACACATACAAGGATCTTTTATTTTATCTAAACATATGTAACATTTTATTATGTCTTCTATGTTTTCTAATCCATTAAATGTATCACGATTTGATTTTAAAGTAAAGGTATTCATTTTTTTTTTTTTTTGTTTTTTTTATTTAAATTTTGAATAAATATTTTTTTAAATATTTTTATTATTATATTTTTATTATTATATATATATTTAATTTAAAATTTACTTATTTTAAATTTTTATTTAATTGAAAAATAAGTGTTTATTAATTCTTCATAATTAATATATTCATTTTTTTCATTTAATGTTAATATTAAATCTTCTAATTCTTTTTTTGAAAGTGTTTCACCATTTTCAATTAAACTATCACAAAGTGATTTAGTACTTATTAATTTATCTTGTCCACCTAAAATTCTAAAAGCTTCATTTAATTCATTTACAAGATCTTCATCTTTAAATTTTTTACTCATTACTTTTAAATAATCATTAAATGAAAAATATACTTTTTCTTTTTGAATAAAAGAAAAATTTTTACCTAATTCATCTTCAAACATTTTAATAATTGCTTTTTCATCATTTTCTTCATGTCCAATTTCTTTTAATATTTTTCTTATATCAGTTATTGAAATTGTACCATCTTTTGTTATATCTAATAAATCAAATGCATATTTTGCTTCTTCAATTTGTGATTCATTTAAAAATTTTTTCTTTTTATTGTCCATTTAAAAAATCACTTTTTTTTCTTTAATTTTTAATTTATATATTAAATATTAATTGTATTTTTTTCTTTTAAAAAATAACAAATTTAAAATGTCTATTTCATATAATCCAAGTTATGACAATAATAATTGTATTCAATGTAATACATCTATAGAAAGTTTATTAAATAATCAAAATTGGTGTAATTGTCCAGATATAGTACGAATAACAATAAATGCATTATATGATAATATAACATTTTTAAATAATAAAATAAATAAACTTGAATGTGATATTTTAAATAAAGTTTCAATAAATGATTTTCAAAATTGTCTAAGTACAAAAGTAGATATGAGTGATCATATAAATGCAATAAATTCATTATCAAAAAATATACAAAGTCACCCTTCAATGGATCATATAAAATTTATTGATGATGATAAAATATCAAAAAATGATTTTAATAATATTATGAAAGATTATACTTTAAATAATGATATTAAAATAAAAAATTTAATTGATTGTCCTAATTCTAATTGTTTAAATGATTTAGCCTCAAATATAAATTGTCAAATGGATAATTTAGTAAGAGAAATAAATAAAAAATTAAATTGTGTAGCAACAATAAATGATATTAAAAAAATAAATCAAGTTTTATGTACTAAAGCAAATATTTCTGATTTAAATGATTATTTAACTTCAAAAGCAGATAAAGATGAAGTAATTAATATTTTAAGAACAAAATGTGATAAAATTGATTTTGATGTTCAAATGAAAAAAAAAATTGATGTAACTGAATATAATGAATTAATTAATCTTTTAAATTCAAAAGCTAATTTTGATGAACTTGAAGAAATTAAATTAAATTTAGGAAATAAAATTGAAAAAAGTTATTTAAATCCTATTATTGAAAATATTAATAATAAACTTGAATTAAAAGAATTTAATTCTTTTATTGAATGTGAATATAAAAAATATATTGAAGATAATGATAGAAAAATTAAAGACATTAATGAAGATTTTGATAGATTAATTTGTAATATTAAAAATCAATTTAATAATATTAATAGTGTAGTTAATAAAATTGATAATGATAAAATTGGAAAGTCAACTTATGAAAACTTAGTTAAAAAAATGCAAAATAAAATTGATAAAAAAGAATTTTTAGGTTCAATAAATCAATTTCAATTTGATACAAATGAAAAATTAAATAATATACAAAATAATAATGAAGAAAATTTAAAACAAACTGAAGAAATATTTAATACAAAATTAAATGATTTAAGTTGTAATATTAATAAAAATATAGATTCAATAAATTATAATATTGAAAATATTAATTGCCATATAAATGAAAATGATAATAAAATTGAAAAAACATATAAAAATTTAGAAGAAATAGGAAATAAAATTTCATTTATACAAAGTGAAAATGAATCTAAATTTTGTCATTTATATGAAATATTAAAATCAAAATTAGATATAAATGAGTTTAAAGAAGTTACTAATTCTCTTGATGAAAATTTAAAAAATAAAATTAAGACTGGATTAGATGATAAAGCATCATATAATGATTTAGAATTATTATATAAAAAAATAAAAAAAGATCTTAATGATAGATTAAATTCTTTTGAAGATGATACAAAAAATACTTTAAATAATTTTGATAATACAATTAATATTTTATCACAAGAAAAATTAAATATAAAAGATTTAAATGTTCTTTTAAAAGATAAATTTGATTATTTAGAAGATTTAATAAAAAGTCAATTTAAAGAAAAATCAATGGATGATATTGATACAGAAATTAGGAAATTAAACTTACAAATACAACAAAAAATTGATAAAGAAAAATATTATGATGATCAAATGAAAAATAAAAATTCATTTGATAATTTAGCAAATTCAATTAGAAATTTCTATACAAAAAATGAAATGGTTGATTTATTAAAAGAAAAAAGTGACGTAACTGAAATAAATAAAATAGTAAATATAATAAATGAAAAATTAGAAGAAAAAGTACCATTAAGTGAATTTAATCCATTTTATGAACTTCAAAATTCAATTAATAATTTATATTTATGTGATAATTGTTTTGGAAGATGGATTTGGAAAAGTGGTAATTTAAAAAGTGGAAAAGTAATACCTTTTGAAATTCAATATTCAAATACAAATAATAATAATTTCTTATGGGAAAAAAATAAAGGTTCAATTATGATTTCCAAAGGAGGAATTTATCATATTTTAATTGGGATTTTTAATAAAGGAAAAAATGCAGTTATTAATGTTTTAATTAATGGAGAAAATGTAATTACAAATAGTGAATTAAGTCATGTTATTAATTCAGAAAGGAAAAATTTTAATATTGATGTTAGTTCAATTACAATTAATAATTTTATTTTTATTCCTGATAAGGCAAGAATAAGTATTGTATATGATTGTGAAGATAATAATAAAAGTTTATATGGATTTTTAGAATTAAAAGCTATTAAATATTCAAATAAAAATGATGATGTTTTTTAATTATTTTTTGATTTTTTTTTATATTTAAAATTAATTTTTAAAAAAATTTTTTTTTAATCAAATATTTAAATTTTTAAATAATAAAATTTTTTCATAATTAAAAATATATTATTATGAACAATTCAAAAAATGAAAAAAATAAAAGAGAAGAAAAAAAAATGTCAAACCAAGTTAACAATATATTAAAAATAAAAAAACCTGAAATAATAGGAAGAATAAATGTAAATAGTTCAAATAATTTTCCATCAAAAAACATTCAAGTAAACATAAAAAAAAGAGGTTCAAGTGCAAATCCAACAAATATAAAAATAAAAAAAGACTTATCTCAAAACAAATCAAAAATTCCAAATTTAATAACTCAAATTCAAAAAGACAAAGACAAAAATCAAAATAATGAAAATATAAACTTATCAAATTTAAACAATCCAATATCAAAAACTCAAAATATAATAATTAAAAAAAACCAAATTCCAAATTTAAAAAATCAATTAAAATCACATTCACATTCTCCAAATAGATTAATAAATTCAGGAATGAAAATAAATAATGGATTACTTCCTCCAAAAATATCAAATAAAAAGACTTTAGTATTAGATTTAGATGAAACATTAGTTCATTCAAATTTTATTCCATTTGATTGTCCTTCAGATGTAATAATAAAAATAGAATTAGATAATGAAATACATGATATTCATGTTTTAGTAAGACCTTTTGTAAAAGAATTTTTAGAAAAAATGGCAAAAAAATATGAAATTGTTATTTTTACTGCATCATTAAGTAAATATGCAGATCCTCTTTTAGATATTATTGATAAACAAGGTTTTTGTCCTTTTAGATTATTTAGAGAACATTGTACTTTAATTAATTCTACTTTTGTTAAAGATTTAAAAAGATTAGGAAGAGATTTAAAAGATATTATTATTGTTGATAATTCTCCTATTTCTTTTGCATTAAATCCTGATAATGGTTTACCTATTTTAAGTTGGTTTGATGATAGAAATGATAGAGAATTAATTAATTTAATCCCTGTTTTGGAATTTTTAAGTGAAGTTGATGATGTTAGAGATTTTATTAAAAAAATTGTTGTTAATAATGAAATTTCTTATGATAATGCTATGTATATTATTAATGTTTATAAAATTATTATGGAAAAAGAAAAAAAAAATTTTGAAATTTTTGATGATAAAAAATCAGAATGTAGTAATGATAATGAAAATAATGGAAATGAAAAAAAAGAAATTTGTGATAAAGAATATAATAATGAAATTGATGATATTAAAATTAATATTTGTGGTAATAATAATTGTGATGATGTTAATAAGGAAAATACTTTTAATAATAATAATATTAATTGTGAAAAAACAAATGAGGATGATGTTGAAATAGAAAAAATAAAAGTTGTTGAAAATGAAAATAAAGAAAATGAAAATAAAGAAAAAGAAAAAGAAGATGAATTAGAAAGTAATAAAGAAAATAATCCTACTTTAAATACAAATCAAAAATTTAATTTAATTAAAACAAAAAATCAAAATCAAAAATGTTTAAATACAAATAATTCAAATAATAATTTAAAATTATATAAAACAAAAAAATTTGAAAATAAAATTCCACATTCAACTTCAAATCATCATAAAAATAATTTTTTAAAAAAAGGATATATTCAAAATATAAATACAACAAGAGCAAATAATAATATATCAAATAGTAATTCAAATCGTCAAATTAATATAACAGGAATAGATTTTTTAAAAGCAAATAAGAAAAAAAATCAATTAAGATATATTAATAATTCATCAAATAGAATAAATAGTTCAACTCAATTAAAAAAAGGTTTTTCATTAGGAAAAAATAAATCAACAAATTTATTATCATCATCAAATGAAATAATAAAAGGAATAAGTGATTTAAAAAAAATTAATCATAAAAATTTTATTTTAAATGGAAATAACTCAACAAAAAATGCAAATCATTTAAAAAGTTTATCATATAATTTTGATATTCCTAATTTTACAAGACCAAAAAGTTCAAATAAAAAATCAATTAATTATACTAAAGATTGTAATAATAAAAATAATAAAAATATTAAAGATTTAAAATATGAATTAAATGAAATTTTACAAAGAAGATGTAATAGTAAAAGTTCTAGAGTAAATGATTTAAGAGGAGGATTTAAATATAATTTACAAATTCCAATGAGTGGTTCTACTGGATTTACTGTTAAATATACTAATCAAATTATAAGAGATAAATTTGCAAATAAAAATTAAGTTATTATATATAAATAATTATATCTTTTTTTTTTAATTTAATAAAAAAATATTTTAATTTTAAATAAAAAAAAATTATGAATTTTATTTTTATTTACCTTTATTATTTTAATAATTTATTCCTTTTTCTACAAAATTTGAAACATTAATCATAAAATCACTTTTTCCAATATCAAAACTTTTGATTTTTTGTTCTAAATTCATAATATGATTTTGTAATAATTTCAAAGCAGGTCTTAAATTATCTTTTTCTCTTTTTCTATCACTAATCATTTTATTTAATTTCTGTATTTGATTTTTCATAAGATCAATTTCTCTTTTATATTCAATAATTTGAGTATTTATTTTAATAGTTTCATTTTTTAATTTATCAATTTGAGGTTTATATATTGGAATATCTTTTTGATATTTTTCAATTCCTTCATTTATACTTTTATATCTTTCACTAACATTTCTCATATTTTGAATTTGAAGTAAATTTTTTGCGTCTTCTTGTTTTATATTTTTTTTTTGATTTTCATACATATTTAATTTTGATTTTAATACTGAAATTGAATTTTCTAATTTTAATTTTTGTTCTATTTTCTCATCTATTTCATTTTGAAATTTATTAAATCCTTTTAATTTAATTGATGATATCATTCCTTCTAAATTATTCATATCATTATCAATTGTATAATAATAATCTTTATTTCTTTTTACTGGAATAGTTTTATCTATTGAATCAAAAAATGATTTTGTATTTTCATTTTTAATATTTTTAATATTTGAATTTTTTAATTGTGATCTAGAATTTCTGTTAGAATTTGGTGTTTTTGGTCTTTTAAAATATTCACTTTGAATTATATTGTTTAATGAATTAGGATTATTTGTTTTTATATTATTATAATAATTATTACTTTTATTATTATTAAAAAATTTCTCTTTTAATATTTTTTTATTTTTTTTTGAATTTGAAGTTGAATATTTATTAGTTAAAATAGATTTAGGTGATTTATCTACAAAAGATAATAAATCACCACTAGCTAAAACAGTATTATCTCTTGATGTATGTTTTGTTGGAGCATTGTTTGATATTGTTGAAAAATAATATGATGGACTTTTTTGATGTTTGTTTTGATTTGGTGTTTTTGGTCTAAGAATAAGAGATTCTCGTAATTCTCTTAACATTTTCTTTTTAATTTAATAATTAATTTTATTTTTTGTTAATATTAATTATATATATATATCCAATTATTTATTTAATTTTATTTTTATTTTTTTCTTCAATATGATCTTTTTTAATTTTAATTATAAAAATAAATTGGAAAAGATATTAGTTTTTGATATGATTAATTATTAAAAAAATATAAATGTTCATTTTTTTTCTAAAATATAAAATCAAATTTTAATTAAATTTTATTATCATTTTGATTTTTTATTTGAAAAAAAATAAAATAAAGAATAAAAATATTTAAAGTGTTAAAAGGTATATTTATTTTTAATATTTATTAATACTAAAATATAATTCAAGATTTTTGATTATAAAAATAAAAATTGTTCTTAAAAATAAGAGTAAATTAAGTAAATAACAATTCATAAACATTAATATAAATTTTTAAAATAAGTTATAATAAAAATTTCAAAAACAATATTTACATAATTTCTCCATTTAAAATCCGCTTATTGAAAAATTTACTTTAAAATGAAAAAAATGGTTTTTATATGAATAGGTTTTTTTTATGCATTTTTTCAATATATATAATAATAATTAAAGTAACAAAAAAATAAAGTTTTATAAAAAGGAAAATAAATGCAATCCACAAGAATAAATTCATTTTCTACAAATCAAAAATCAATATCAACTGAAAATATATTAGAAAATGTAAAAGAAAACAAAGAAAAAAAGAAAGAAGAACAAATTTTAAAATCAAAAAATAACATATTAAAAAATAATAAAAATCTAGAAATATCTTCAATAAAAAAAGAAATAAAAAAAAAACCAAAAAAAAAAACTAAAACTCAATTAAAAAGAAAAACAATAAAAACATATAAATGTCCATATGAAAATTGTAATAAAGAATATTTTGGTTTAACAAGATTAAATATTCATTTAAGAACACATACAGGAGAAAAACCATATAAATGTACTTATTGTAATAAATCTTTTAATGAAAAAGGTAATTTAAAAACACATTTTAGAATTCATACTGGAGAAAAGCCTTTTATTTGTAATTTTCCAAATTGTAATTCTAAATTTAAAGCAAAAGGTCATTTAAGTGATCATATGAAAATACATTATAAAATTAAACCTTATCATTGTAATATTTGTGGTAAAAATTTTTCTAGAAGTTCTACTTTAAAAATTCATCAATTAACTCATTTGAAAATTAAAAATTTTAAATGTCCTTTTTTTAATTGTAAAAAACAATTTAATGAAAATGATAATTTAATTAATCATTTAAATTGTCATTTTAATCAATATAATGATTATTGTTTAATGGATTTTAATAAGAATATGAATTTTATTAATTTTAGTAATTTTAATATTAATGATTTTTTATTATTTAATTATAATATTAATTGTTATTTGGGTTTATTAAATTATAAAGCTTTTGATAATTTAAAATATATATCAGAATGTATTATTTATCATAATGGAATTTTATGTAATCAAACTTTAAATTTTATTGAAAATGTTGAAAAATTTTTATTTGAATTTAAAAATGAAAAATAAAAATTTTTTTCGAAATATTATTTTACTTTTAATTAATTGTATAAATTTTAAGAAAAATTATTGTTTTAATTCTGGATTTAGGAATATAATCAAGTATAATATAAATTTATCCATTATTCAGAATAAATTATATTATTTATTAATAAATATAGGATTAAATTTAATAATTATATTTAAATTTTACTTTTTTAATTTTCTAATATATTTGTTCAAGCAAAAATTTTAAAGCTTCATCATAATTATTGTTTTTGCTTATTAATATATTTTTTAAATAATCTTCTTTTTTATTTGGAAAATTTTCTTTTAAATCTTCTAAATTATTTTTAAACCCCAGTGAATTCACTAAATTATCATTCAAATTAATGGAATTTTCATATTTATTATAAAACATTTGAGTACTTTCATTATCAAAATTATTTACCATAAAAGACTCTTCTTCATCAAATTTAATATTTAAACTAGTTTCAACATAAGTAATTTCATTTCCTTCTGGATCACATAAATATACTTTAATTTGTTGATTATTTTCTTTATTTTTTTCCTTACATTTTATTGTAACTTTTTTAATGATTGTTTCACCAGGATTTATAGCTTTTTCCAAATAATTTATATTAATATAATAATTAATTCCATCTCCTTTAATATAACAATCTTTTGATAATTTATTACTTCCAATATTTTTAATTTCTATTTTTAATATTTCATTACATTTATTAATATTAACATAACTCATCATTGTGTTTTGTATAATATTTAATTGTACTTTATTATATGTTTTTTTTTTATTAGTGCCAAAAGGATTATATATTGTTTTTCTACCAATATCATTATTATCTTCATTAATATCATTAAAAGAATCAAGAAGATTTGAAAAAATTTTATTTTTATTTTCATTTTTATTTTTATTATCATCTGATTTTTGCAAATTTTTAACATTTTCATTTATTAAATCTAATTTTTTGATTATTAAATCATTTTTATTGGATAATTCTTTTTTTATTTCATCATTTTTTTGAGATAATTCTTTTTTTATACTATTATTACTATTATTATTCTCTTTGTTAACATTTTTTATTTCATCTATTTGTAAAAATATTGTTTGAAAATTTTTTGTATTATCATTTTTATTATTTTCATTTTGTTTTTGAATTTCTGTTAATTTTGTATCAATATTATATAATGATGAATTTGAATTATTAAAATTATTATTTTGATTATCATTTCTAAAATATTCTCTAATTTTTTGAATAATTAAATTATTATTTTTATTTATTAAATCAGTTAAATTATTTTGAATATCATTTATTTTTTGATTGAAATCATAAGAAAACTTATTGAAGATATTGTTATTTTGCTCAATAATATTAATGTTATTATTATTATTATCACTTTGATTATTTTTTGAAATTTGATTAATTTTTTTTTCAAGATTTTGTAATGATTGATTGAAAGATTCCAATTTATTATTTATTTCATTATTCTGTTTTTTTATTAATTTTTTTTCATTATCAAATTTATTTAAATAAAGTTCCATATTTTTATTCAATAATTCTGAAATGTTTTTGAGTAATTCAATTAAAAATCCTTTTTCTTTTTCTTTTTCCTTTTCTTTTTCTTTTTCTTTTTCCTTTTCTTTTTCTTTTTCCTTTTCTTTTTCTTTTTCTCTTTCTTTTTCTCTTTCTTTTTCTCTTTCTCTTTCTTTTTCCCTTTCTTTTTCTCTTTCTCTTTCTTTTTCTTTTTCTTTCTCTTTTTCTTTTTCCCTTTCTTTTTCTTTTTCTCTTTCTCTTTCTTTTTCTCTCTCTTTTTCCCTTTCTTTTT
>JAEEGK010011040.1_pt1 | contig 20709 bp, 15 predicted proteins | sample 8958771 | NCBI WGS metagenome assembly JAEEGK01 (sample SAMN16246547, study PRJNA631951) | gut metagenome | biome: gut microbiome; feature: rumen; material: SC-attached | host: Bos | place: Iran: Karaj | collected 2018-10
CTTATCTGAAGGCGATGACCCTCTATGTGGCCAATGGCATGCAGTGGAGTGACGAGATGGAGGACTTCATACGCTGGAGCGAGCAGTACGATCTGTGGTGCAAGATGCGCTTCTTCGGAAAGAAGTTCCAAGAGGAGATAGAGCAGGAGCGCAGCATCCCTGTGTTCAGCACCAACAACATGCTGAGTCTGCTGCCCGATCGCTTCTCACGTGCAGACATCATAGAGGTGCGACGCGCTCAAGGCATGAACCCTAACCCTACGCAGATGCTGGGCACCTGGGTAAGCAGAGGCTACATCCTGAAAGACGATGCCACTGGCGAATATCTGAAGAGTGAACGCTTCTTGAAACGGGCTGCCTAACCGCTCATATTTACAGCCTTTACAGTTTACACCCCTGTAAATGCACATGAAAAAAACTAACTGTCTTCGGGGCAGTTAGTTTTTTCTTTAGGACGAGTATAGTGTTTCCAATCCGTCAGTTATATCCCTTGCTGGTTTTCTGTGGGATTGATTAACTCTAGCAGTTTCGCAGCATCAGGGATGGTGAGGACACCCCGGAAGTAGGTCAGCAGACCTTGATTCTGAAGAGATGCCAGTGTGGAGGTGATTTTGCTGAAGCTCTCGTTGGTAAAACTGGCCAGATCTGACTTCTGGACATAGAAGACCTTTTTCCCTTCTGCACGTTCTACGTGGTTTAAGAAGAAGGCAGCCAAACGGCCTTCAGCAGTAGGTGCAGGGGCACTCCACAATCGACGACTCAATTCCTGCACTTGGGCACTCATGATGTTGCGATAGTTCATGTCCACTATGGGATAAGCATTCAGCTCCTCGAGTAAGAAACGCTTGTGCATGACCATAGTGCTGACCTTTGTAGCGGAAAGGTAGGAGGAACGATAAACGGTGTCTTTGCCAAACAAGGACGATAGCTCAAAGATATAAGGCGCAGAGAAAGTCTCTTCTACCATCATGGACACGGTTCCTTCAATCTTAGTGCGTTTGGTCACGGTTCCATCGAGAATGAAAGTCAGTCGTTTGCATAGCTCGCCTTGCTCTGCCAAGGGGGTATCTGGTTCACAATTGTCAAAGTGGAACGTGACTTTTCCAAGGATATTGGTAAAGTCTTTCAGCGTTAGCCCCTGGAACAAGGGGAGTTGCAAAAGCTTGTCGTACACAGTTGCCATGATCGTTTTCTCCTTCCATTATTACTATTATGCGAAGATAAGTAAAATAGTTGGGATAAGAGTGTAAACCATCCTGTGTTTTTGTTTTTTTATTATTTCTTAATAGGTGAGGTTTTAACTCACAAGTTGATATTTATTCAAAAAAAATGCATTATCTTCGCACCGTTAAACTTAAATGATGTAGGAACGTATGTTAGAAATGTTAAGCAAATTTGATTTTCAGGAGATGATAAGCGCATTCATTGTGCTTTTTGCTGTGATTGATATTTTGGGTTCTGTACCCATTATCCTTAGCTTGAAGGAGCAGGGAAGACCCGTGAATGCCATGAAAGCTACGGTATATTCTCTTGCCTTGATGCTGCTCTTCTTCTTTGCAGGAGATTTAATTTTGAAGTTGTTCAACGTAGATATCCAGTCGTTCGCTATTGCTGGTGCACTTATTATCTTCCTTATGGCACTGGAGATGCTGCTTGACGTGAAGATCTTCAAAAACACAGGTCCTATCAAGGAAGCCACGTTGGTGCCTCTGGTTTTCCCTCTGTTAGCAGGAGCAGGTGTCTTCACTACGTTGCTGTCTCTGAGGGCTGAGTATTGGGATATCAATATTTTAGTGGCCTTGTTTCTAAATATGGTGTGGGTGTATTTCGTGGTACTTTCCACCGACAAAGTTCAACGTATGCTGGGTAAAGCTGGCATTTACCTCACCCGTAAGTTCTTTGGTATTATCTTGCTAGCCATTGCCGTACGCCTGTTTATGTCGAACCTCACGGCCTTGATGTCACAGTTCTGAACAACGTGTAGAATAAATCTGGAATAAGTATAAAGTGCATTTTTGAGTCTAAAAGGCAAAAAAATGCACTTTTTCTTTTGAATACCCGTCTTTTATGCTTATTTTTGACCATTAAAGGATAATGTGTCCTTTTGTGAAGTACAATTGTTAACCTTAAATATATGCACATCTATGAGTTACTTGCGATTTGACAAGACCTTGATGATCAACCTAGAAGAGTCTCTGCCAAGAGAGATTCTGAGAACCAACAAGTCGGGTGCTTATCACTGTACAACGATCGTAGGGTGCAACACGCGTAAATACCATGGACTCCTGGTGATTCCAGTGCCTAATCTGGATGATGAGAATCATGTGTTGCTCTCTTCACTTGACGAAACGGTGATACAGCATGGGGCTGAGTTCAATCTAGGCTTACATAAGTATCAAGGCAATCATTTTAGTCCGAACGGACATAAGTATATCCGCGAGTTTGATTGTGAGAAGATTCCTGCTACCACTTTCAGAGTGGGAGGCGTGGTGCTGCGCAAGGAAATCGTCTTCGAGCATCAGCAGAGTCGTGTGCTGTTGCGCTACACCCTGATGGACGCTCATTCTCCAACGACCTTGCGCTTCCGTCCATTCTTGGCATTCAGAAGTGTACGCGAATATACCCATGAGAACAGACAAGCCAGTCGTGACTATCAGTTGGTGGAGAATGGCATTAAGACTTGCATGTATCAGGGATATCCTGAGCTCTACATGCAACTGAACAAGAAGAATGAGTTCCATTTCCAGCCTGACTGGTATCGTGGCATTGAGTATCCAAAAGAGCAGGAGCGTGGTTACGACTTCAATGAAGACCTCTACGTACCTGGTTACTTTGAGGTGGATATCAAGAAGGGTGAAAGCATCGTGTTCTCTGCTGGTGTCACGGAAGTGAATACCCGCACCTTGAAGCAGAAATTCCAAGCTGAGGAGGAAGATCGCACCCCACGCGACAGTTTCTACCATTGCTTAAAGAATGCTGCCCATCAGTTCCACAACATTCAGAATGGCGAGCACTATGTGTTGGCTGGTTATCCGTGGTTCAAGTGTCGTGCACGCGACTTGTTCATCGCACTGCCTGGTCTGACTTTAGGTGTGGATGAAAAGGATCAGTTCGATGAAATAATGGCTACGGCCCAGAAAGCCATTAAGCAGTTTATCGCTGGAGAGGCTATCACTTACAAGATATATGAAATGGAGCATCCTGATGTGTTGTTGTGGGCCATTTGGGCGTTGCAGCAATATGCCAAGAACGTGTCGCATGAGGAGTGCCGCAAGAAGTATGGCCAACTTTTGTTCGACATTATTGAGTATATCTCGTCACGCAAGCACAGCAACCTCTTCCTGCATGATAACGGCCTGCTTTTCACCAACGGTACCGAACGTGCTGTGACATGGATGAATTCCACTGCTAATGGACGGCCAGTGATTCCACGTACAGGCTATGTGGTAGAAGTAAATGCGCTGTGGTACAATGCCCTTAAGTTTGTGGCTGAGATGGCTCGTGAAGCGGGTGATACGATGACTGCAGACCAGTTGGAAGTGCAGGCACAGCTCACAGGAGCTTCGTTTGTGGAGGTGTTCCGCAACGAATATGGTTACCTCTTCGACTATGTGGATGGCTACATGATGGACTGGAGCGTACGTCCTAACATGATTTTCACCTGTGCATTCGACTATTCTCCGCTAACCAATGCGCAGAAGAAGCAGGTGCTTGACATCGTGACGAAGGAGCTGCTCACTCCTAAGGGACTGCGTACACTGAGTCCGAAGAGTGGTGGCTATAACCCCAATTATGTTGGTCCTCAGATTCAGCGTGATTATGCTTATCATCAGGGTACGGCATGGCCTTGGCTGATGGGCTTCTATTTTGAGGCTTATCTGCGCATCTACAAGATGAGTGGAGTATCTTTCGTAGAGCGACAGCTCATTGGTATGGAAGACGAGATGACTCAGCATTGTATCAGTACGCTTCCTGAACTGTTCGATGGAAATCCTCCGTTTACAGGGCGTGGAGCCGTATCGTTTGCCATGAACGTGGCAGAGATGCTGAGACTCTTGAAACAGTTGAGTAAGTATAACATGTAAAGCACAGGAGGAACGAAGATGAAAGTTTTAATGTTTGGTTGGGAGTTCCCTCCTCATATTTTGGGTGGCCTTGGTACAGCAAGCTACGGATTGACCAAGGGTATGTCCCGTCAAGAAGACTTGGATATCACTTTCTGTATCCCTAAACCATGGGGTGATGAAGATCAGAGTTTCTTGAAAATAATCGGAATGAACAGTACGCCTGTGGTATGGCGTGATGTGCAATGGGATTATGTGAAGCAGCGTCTACCATATATGGATCCTCAGCTTTATTACAATCTGCGCGACCATATCTATGCTGACTTTAACTATATTGGCACCAATGATTTGGGATGTATAGAGTTCTCTGGACGCTATCCTGAAAACTTGTACGAAGAGATCAATAACTACTCTATTGTTGCAGGAGTGGTAGCTCGTCAGCAGGACTTTGACATTATCCACTCTCACGACTGGCTGACTTATCCTGCAGGTATTCATGCCAAGCAGGTGTCTGGAAAGCCATTGGTGATTCATGTGCATGCTACGGATTTCGATCGTAGTCGTGGTAATGTAAACCCAACGGTCTATGCGATTGAGAAAAATGGTATGGACAATGCTGACCATATCATGTGCGTGAGTGAACTGACGCGTCAGACGGTCATCAATAAGTACTATCAAGACCCACGCAAGGTGTCGACTGTACACAATGCTGTAACGCCTCTGCCACAAGAAATCCTGGACATCGTTCCGCAAAAGAAACCTAATGAGAAGGTAGTGACCTTCCTGGGTCGTCTGACCATGCAGAAGGGTCCTGAGTATTTTGTGGAAGCAGCAGCGATGGTATTGCAACGTACCAATAACATCCGCTTCTGTATGGCTGGAAATGGTGACATGATGGATAAGATGATTCGACTGGTAGCTGAGCGAGGCATCTCTGATCGTTTCCATTTCCCAGGCTTCATGAAAGGTAAGCAGGTGTATGAGGTGCTTAAGGCCAGTGATGTCTATGTGATGCCATCTGTGTCTGAACCATTTGGTATTTCTCCACTGGAGGCCATGCAGGTGAGCGTACCTACAATTATCTCCAAGCAATCTGGTTGTGCAGAAATTCTTGAGAAGTGCATAAAGGTGGACTATTGGGACATCCATGCCCTTGCAGATGCAATGTATGCCATCTGTAACTATCCTGCACTCTATGAATACCTGCGCGATGAGGGTAAGAAGGAGGTAGATGCCATCAAGTGGGAAGATGCTGGCTTGAAGGTACGCAAGATTTATGATGAAGTGATCAAGAATTATAACAAATAAATAACTTAAGATATGAGAACAATCTGTCTTTATTTTGAGATACATCAGCCAATGCTTCTGAAGCGTTTCCGCTTCTTTGATATTGGTACCAATCATTATTATTATGATGACTATGCAAATGCTGCCCACATTGGTGAGGTGGCAGAACGCTCTTATATCCCTGCCTTGACCACGCTGATTGAGATGGTAAAGGAGAACAATGGTGCTTTCAAGGTGGCTATCGGTATTTCTGGCGTGGCATGCGAACAAATGGAACAGCATGCTCCTGCTGTGATCGAGTTGCTCAAGGAACTGAATGATACAGGGTGCTGTGAGATTATCGGGGAACCTTACGCACATGGCCTTTCTGCTTTGGCTAGTGAACAGACTTTCCGTAATCAGGCAGAGAGGCATCGTGCCTTGATGAAGCAGCTCTTCGGGAAGACTCCTAAGGTATTCAGGAACTCAGATATGCTTTATGACGATGAGATCGGTGCCATTGTGGCTGATATGGGCTATAAGGGTATGCTGACTGAAGGTGCTAAGCATGTGTTGGGTTGGAAGAGCCCTCACTATGTCTATCATTGCAACATGAATCCTAAATTGAAACTTTTGTTGCGTGATTTCAAGTTGTCTGATGACATCAGCTTACGCTTCTCTAACTCTGAATGGAACGAGTATCCTTTATTTGCTGATAAGTACATCCGCTGGATTGATGAATTGCCACAGGATGAACAGGTGGTGAACATCTTCATGGAACTGGGTGCCTTGGGTTTGGCACAGCCTCTTTCTTCCAATATCCTTCAGTTCCTTAAGGCATTGCCAGCTCAGGCCAAAGAAAAGGGCATCACATTCTCTACCCCAATAGAGGTTATAACGAAGTTGAAGTCTGTTTCTCAGATTGATGTGCCTTATCCAATGACTTGGGTAGATGAAGAGCGTGATACCAGCTGCTGGCTGGGTAACTCCATGCAGCGCGAGGCATTTAATAAGTTGTATAGTCGCGCTGAGCGTGTGCTGCTTTGTCAGGACCGTCGTGTGAAGATGGACTTCGACTATCTTCAGGCTAGCAATAACTTCCGCTTTATGACCACGAAGAACAACGGATTGGGAATGGATCGTGGTATTTATGAGTCTGCTTATGATGCATTCACCAACTATATGAATATTCTGGGTGACTTCATTAAGCGTGTGGATTCTCTTTATCCAAGTGATATCGACAATGAGGAGCTTAACTCTCTGTTGACGACTATCCGCAATCAGGATCACGAGATAGAGGAATTGCACAAGGAACTGAACAAATATAAGAATCTGCTTCCTGAAGAAGAGGAGAAAGCCGTTAAAGCCAAGCCTGCTAAGAAGGCAGCTAAGCCTGCTGCCAAGAAACCTGCAGTAAAGAAGGCAGCGCCAAAGAAATGATGACTTTAGATAGGTATAATAAAAGAGGGTGTGTCAAAAGACACACCCTTCTTTTTATGTATTATTTTGAAGTTATTCAAAAGTCGTATAAGTGATACGCAGCTGTAATGGATTATCTGGTCCTCCTATGAGTTTGGCATAAGTAGGTTCCAGATTGTGTTCTACAGTATCCATGATATAAGTTTGTGAGTAGTTGTCTGTATGACCAGTATAAACCACAGGAATTAACAATAGCTTGTTATCATCTTCCCATTTAGCCTCCATTTCTGTGGTCCATGTGCCTGCCTTGGATTTTTCCAACTCTTTCTCTTTCAGGGTAGTGGTAATGAGACGGGCAATGTTGGAGAATGTATAAGAGTTGTTGTAAGAGGCATTGCCATTGTGATTCTCTATGTATGTCAGGATATTGTCTCTCACATTGGCTCCTTCGAAGAATTCCTTAACGTCCTTGGCACGAATCAGTAATAATGATGAAGGAACTTTCATGTTGACAGTATACTCATCTTCTTGATTATAGTTGGTAATCACCATGTTCACTGAGTTGATAGTGTCATTCTTGAGTTCCTCTGCAATCTCGTCGTAAGGAATGTGTATGGCAGTGAAGATGCCTGCAGGCGACTTTACATAGCTATTCCCAGTTTCTGCCACCTTCTCCTCAAGCAAGGTAGAATTGGTGAATTTATTGGCTTGAATAACTTCCTTGGTAGAAGCAAATACGATCTGCGTACTTAAACCTACGGAGTCAGAACCAGCCACCCCTGAGTCATCTGTCACTTTCTTTATGAGTTTAATGCCGTTTTCGTCTGTATAGTGCGCCAGCAAAGTCATAGATAGATTCACACGGTCAACATACAGAATGGTTCCATCACCAAAGTCATTCTTCAAATAAACCCCTGGGAATACATGCTTAATGAATTCCTCTGAGTTCTTGAAATACTCAGGATGGCTTTTGTTAAGATCGAAAATACGCTGTCCTTCTTCTCGATCCAGTTGGAAAACAATATGCGGATAGTATAACGCGATAGAAGCGTGCTGCTCTGCAGGAACTGTGACATCATAAGCTGTGTATGCCTTTGTTCCTAGAAGAGCCGACTTGTCGTAGTATTTTTCTACATCGATATTGGTGTACCTGAAATCACGATTCTTGGGATTACGATCTTGTATCCATTGATCGTTAAGCAAATAGGCACTCATGCGACAGGCATTCAAGGAATCCCCAAACCAGGTGCTGTAATAAACTTCCAGTTCAAAACCTCTTACACTGTCGTCCACTAAAACACCAGAGGCTTTTCCTGTAGCTTCATCATAAGAATAGACATCAGGGAACCTATAGTTGTCCAGACAGTTAAGCTCTGTCAGAAAACTAGCTTCATAATAGCCAAAGTTAGGGTCACTGTATCGTCCGATGTAGCCTTTGCTAGATCTGGCATATACAGAATCAGCCTTTACTGACTCAGTAATGATATTGAAGATCTTGGTTTTAGATTTCATTACATCAGCAGCAGGCATGATGTCCCATCCTATAGAACCCGTATTGTCATCGCATCCTGTCAGTAGGACAACGATGAAAAAGAATATGCCTAAGAATTTACAGTTCATAGCTAAAAAGCATGTAAAGACATATGATCCTTATTCTTGTTCTTCTAATAGTTTGTTATAGAACTGGTCGCATGCGTCTGCCTGTTCTTCAGGATCAATGTAGGACAAGAATGGCTTTCCGCTTTGCTTGGCAAAAGCAATAAGTTCTTTGCTTATATGTTTACTTTGTTGAATGATTCCATCAGAATAGGTCATGGCCAATTTGCAAAGGCTTTCATAGTCGATAGGATCTTGAAGTAAAGAAAGATCATCTTTACTAATGCCTTTTAGCAACAACTTATCGACATAATCAGGACGGAATGGTTGTTTGAAGTCGTTTTCATAGAGAGAGAACACTACTTTTGATTCTCTGAAAGATGGCTCGTCGCCAAATGCCTTCTTGATATAGAGTGGGGTGAGGGCAGTCATCCAACCATGGCAATGCACGATGTCTGGATTCCAACGAAGTTTCTTCACTGTTTCCAACACGCCTCTTGCATAGAAGATGGTACGGTCGTCATTATCCTCGTATTCCACTCCGTTCTCATCAACTTCCTGCAATCTGCCTTCAAAGAAATCATCATTGTCAATAAAATATACCTGCATACGAGCAGATTGAATGGAAGCAACCTTGATAATCAGTGGATGGTCGGAATCATCAATGATAAGATTCATACCAGAAAGGCGAATCACTTCATGAAGCTGATTGCGACGCTCGTTGATATTTCCCCATTTGGGAATAAACGTACGAATCTCTTTACCTCGTTCCTGAATAGCTTGAGGTAAATACCTCCCCACAAGTGACATTTCTGTCTCTGGTACGTATGGAGTAATTTCTTGTGTAATGAATAATACTTTCTTTACATTTGCCATAGTGCAACTTCTCTATTTTATCATAAAATGCGCTAAAAGTCGATGTGTAGCGTATTTACGCATCGCTTTTAGCTCCATTTTACAATATTCCGATGCAAAGATACAAAAAATTACTCAATTATAATGCTTTTGTTGCACTTATAAATCCTTATAATTGTTAACTTTTGTGACTTTCCTCGCTAAATGTTGTGATTTATGCTTTTAATTTAGCATCCATAGAGGCTGCAGCACGACGTCCATCACCCATCGCTAAAATTACAGTTGCACCACCTCTTACAATGTCGCCACCTGCGAAAATGGTAGGAATGTTGGACTGTAGGTCGTCATTGACAGCAATGGTTCCCTTGCGGCCCAACTCTAAGCCTTTCACTGAGCGTGGAACAATAGGATTAGGTGATACGCCAATAGCTACGATAACCAAATCGGCCTCTAAGGTTTCTATGGCTCCAGGAATGGCTACTGGGCTTCTACGTCCAGAAGCATCAGGCTCACCAAGTTCCATCTTTTGCAGAATGACCTGACTTACATGTCCCTGCTCATCAGCCTTGTATTCAATAGGATTATGCAATGTCATAAAACGTACACCTTCCTCCTTAGCATGCTTCACTTCTTCCTTTCTGGCAGGCATCTCGTCCTCAGAACGACGATAGACGATAGTGGCACTTTCTGCACCTAGACGTAAAGCTGTACGTACGGAGTCCATGGCTGTATTACCACCTCCGACTACAACGACGTGCTTGCCGAATGGCACAGGAGTATCTGTATCATCACTGGCAGCATCCATCAGATTTACACGGGTAAGGAACTCGTTGGATGAGAGTACATTGATGTAGTTCTCACCAGGAATATGCATAAAGTTAGGCAGACCAGCACCACTACCTACAAAGATGCCTTTAAAGCCTTGCTCTTCCAGTTGTTCTACGCTGATGGTCTTTCCTATGATGCAGTCTTTTACGAATTTTACACCCATCTTAGCCAAAGCGTCGATTTCCACGTCAACAATCTTATTTGGCAAACGGAACTCTGGGATACCATATTTCAGCACACCACCAATTTCATGCAGTGCTTCAAAGACGGTCACGTCATATCCTTTCTTTATCATGTCGCCAGCAAATGAAAGACCAGAAGGGCCAGATCCAACAACAGCAACCTTGATGCCATTCTTTTCCTTGATCTCAGGCACGCTCATCTGACCGCTTTCACGCTCATAGTCGGCTGCAAAACGCTCCAGATAGCCAATGGCTACAGCTTCGCCTCCAGTCTTCAGATGGATACAATGGCTTTCGCATTGCTTTTCTTGTGGACAAACACGACCACAAACGGCAGGAAGTGAACTTGTCTCACGAAGAGTGTGGGCAGCTTCTATGAATTCGCCACGTTCGATGTTTTTCACGAAACGAGGAATATCAATGCCAACAGGGCATCCTTGAACGCAACCTGGATTAGCACAGTCGAGACAACGCTTAGCTTCTACAAGTGCTTGCTCTTTGGTAAGTCCTTGATTCACTTCTTCTTTACGAACATGAGCACGATAGGCTGGCTCTAATTCGTTCATCTTGGCACGTGCGATAGCCATACGCTCCTTTGGCTTCATGGACTTGCGTAATTCCTGTCTCCAAGCAGCATCTCTGCTCTTCTCTGCAGCTTCGGCTTGTTCCTTAGCCTGAGCCTGTGCTTCTTCATATTTCTGAAGTTCTGCCATTTCCTCTGGCTTATAGGCACCCATACGTTTCATCATCTCGTCAAAGTCCACTTTGTGACCATCGAACTCAGGACCATCTACACAAACGAATTTAGTCTGTCCGTCGATAGTCACACGGCAGGCACCACACATACCTGTACCATCTACCATGATGGTATTTAATGAAACGTCAGTTGAAATCTCATATTTCTTTGTCAGTAAGCACACGAACTTCATCATGATGGCAGGACCGATGGCAAAGCACTTATCCACCTTCTCGCGCTGAATGACACTTTCTATGCCTTGAGTAACCAAACCTTTGGTACCATAAGAACCATCATCTGTCATAATGATGACTTCATCAGAAGCCTTGCGCATTTCGTCTTCAAGGATAATCAGTTCCTTGGAACGACCAGCAAGCACGGAGATGACTCTGTTGCCAGCAGCCTTCAGTGCTTGGGCAATAGGAAGCATCGGAGCAATACCAACACCACCACCAGCACAGACCACTGTGCCGAAGTTCTCAATGTGCGTAGGTTGTCCCAATGGGCCTACTACATCGGTGATATAGTCTCCTTCGTTCAGTTCACAAAGTTTGTGGGTAGATACACCCATGCGTTGTACTACCAATGTGATAGTGCCTTTCTCTGTGTCAGCTTCTGCGATGGTCAGTGGAACGCGTTCGCCTTTCTCGCCAATGCGGAAGATAACGAAATTACCTGGTCGACGTGATTTGGCAATCAGAGGTGCTTCGACCACAAACTTAAATACTTTCTCGGAAAATTGCTCTTTGCTAACTATTTTATTCATTTTATTTATGATTAGTTGTCTTAATTACTTGAAACCTTTCAAATTGAAAGCGACTGCAAATTTACTGCGTTATTTTGTAAATAACAAAGATTAGCGCCTTTTTTTATAAGAAACACGGATTTTACGGATGCATATAACCAAAGGTTATGCATTTTATCCGTAAAATCCGTGTCCTAATATATAGTAAGGTGTATCAGTCAATCATCTCAAAGCCTGTATATGGAACTAATGCCTTTGGGATGCGGATACCTTCTGGTGTCTGGAAGTCTTCTAGCAGAGCTGCAACGATTCTTGGCAGTGCCAATGCTGAACCGTTTAAGGTGTGGCAAAGCTCCACCTTCTTGTCTGCATTGCGATAGCGACATTTCAGACGATTAGCCTGATAGGTGTCAAAATTGGAAACAGAGCTAACTTCCAGCCAACGCTTCTGTGCTTCTGAATAAACCTCAAAGTCGTAGCAGATAGCAGCTGTGAAACTCATGTCACCACCACAAAGACGCAGAATGCGATAAGGGAGTTCCAACTTTTGCAGTAATCCTTCCACGTGGTCCAGCATTTCCTGATGGCTCTCACGAGAGTGCTCTGGCTTGTCAATGCGTACCAACTCAACTTTAGAGAACTCATGCAAGCGATTCAGACCACGCACGTCCTTGCCATAGGAGCCAGCTTCACGACGGAAACACTCTGTATAGGCGCAGTTCTTGATTGGCAATTCCTTTTCGTCCAAGATGACATCACGGTAAATGTTGGTAACAGGTACTTCTGCTGTAGGAATCAAATAGAAATCGTCCACTTGACAGTGGTACATCTGTCCTTCCTTGTCAGGAAGCTGGCCAGTACCATAGCCACTATCCGCATTTACCACCGTTGGAGGTTGTATTTCTGTATAACCAGCATTGTCAGCCTCGTTGAGGAAGAAATTGATGAGGGCACGCTGTAAACGGGCACCTTTACCTTTATATACAGGGAATCCAGCACCAGTAATCTTCACTCCAAGATCGAAGTCGATAAGGTCGTATTTCTTGGCGAGTTCCCAGTGTGGCAGCGGATTCTCAGGAAGATCTGTCATTTTTCCACCCATCTTCACCACGACATTGTCTTCAGCTCCTGTACCTTCAGGTACTTCGTCGTAAGGGATGTTGGGGATGGTGTAGAGCAACTGCTTCAGATCCTCTGCAGCCTTGTCCATTTCAGCTTGCAGGCCTTTGTTCACTTCTTTCAGTTCAGCTACGCGCGTCTTAGCCTTGTTGGCCTCGTCTTGGTTGCCCTGTTTCATGAACATTCCGATGCTCTTGCTCAGTTTGTTGGCCTCTGCCAGGTTATTATCCAGCACAGTCTGCGTGTTACGACGTTTGTCGTTCAATGCTAGGACCTGCTCAATGGTTTCCTTCGCATTGGCAAAATGCTTTTTCTCCAAACCTTTGATGACCTTATTGGCATCATCGGTGATTTGTTTAATAGTGAGCATAGTGATATAATTTAAAAAAGGGATGCCTCCAATGGGGTATTGGCCGCATCCCTTTATTTTTTACTTTATAAGTGAAACTTAAGCTTCAGCTACGGCTTCTGTAGGAATCACGTGTACAGAACGTTTGTCGCTCTTACCGTTTACAATGCCTCTCTTAAACTTAACCACTCCGTCAACCAGTGCATACAGGGTGTGGTCTTTGCCCATACCGATGTTCACACCTGGGTGGAATGCAGTACCTCTCTGGCGAACGATGATGCTACCAGCTTTGACGGTCTGACCGCCCCAAATCTTAACGCCTAATCTCTTGCTATGTGATTCGCGTCCGTTCTTTGAACTACTTACACCTTTTTTATGTGCCATAATTGTCTATTCTTTTAATGATTAAGCTACTACTTCCTTTATGGTCAACTCAGTAAACTGCTGGCGATGACCATTCAGCTTATGCAGACCTTTTCTTCTCTTCTTGTGGAATACAAGAACCTTCTCTCCTTTCACCATCTCAGTAACTACTTCGCAAACTACTTTTGCACCTTCTACGGTAGGAGCACCTACGGTAATGGTACCATCATTGTCCACGAGGAGTACTTTATCAAACTCTACTGTTGCACCCTTCTCTGCTTCAGCCATGTGGTGCACAAACAACTTTTTGCCAGCTTCTGCTTTAAATTGCTGACCTTGAATTTCTACAATTGCGTACATTTTATATGACGTTTTAAGTTTGCCCGTCAGGCGGTCGCTAATCACTTAGCAGCACTTCCTCAAGCCCGTTTCGGGATAATCGGCTGCAAAGATACGGTTTTGTTTTTGAACCTGCAACAGATTTTCGGAATTTTTTATTCGCTTTCTGTCACTTCATCTGTGATTTCCTCAACCTTTTCTTCTAATACTACGTCTGCTTTTCCCATTTCTGGTTGTTCCTCTTCGATACGTGCATCAAAGTAGTCCTCCAATTCCTTTTCAGCAGAGTTGTTTTCATTGTTGAGGTCGCGGATGATGAGGCCATGTTCCATCAAGGCGATGCGAGGGCAGATATCTACAGTATGATTCAGGTTGTGGCTGGAAATAATGACGATGGCCTGATGCTCTTCGTGATATTTCTTTAGCACATGCTTGATGACAGTCTGTGACGTTGGGTCCAAGAAGTTGAAAGGCTCATCAAGTATCAGAATCTCAGGATGATTGATCATGGCACTGATGATGCCGATCTTCTGCTTATTACCCATGGAGAAGCTACGGATGTATTTCTTCTGTCCCAGGATTTCTCCACTCATCAGCTGCTCGAAAGGCTTCAGACGTTCATCCACTTCCTGCTTGCTTAGGCCATAGATTTTACCTATGAAGTAGAAATACTCTTCAGGGGTGAGGTAGTCGATCAGGAAACTCTCATCAATAAAGGCTCCAACCTTGCGCTTCCAGTCCTCGCTTTTACTTACGTCCGTCTCGTCAATGCAGACGTTGCCATTATCAGCTTTCAGCAAATCGAGTATCAGGCGGAAGAGGGTAGTCTTTCCTGCACCGTTATTGCCCACCAGACCAATCATCTCGCCAGCATTCACCACATAACTGTCGATATTCACGGCGACCTTCTCGCCAAAACGCTTAACTAAGTTGCTTATCGTAATCATAATTCTTAATGCTCAATGTTCAATTTTCTATTACCTATCACGTTCTCGTATTCCTAAAGCCTTCCAATTGTTCGTACTTCTTGGCCATGAAACGGTGATAGACATTGCGTATCCATAGTCGATGCGTAACGATGAACCCTAAGCCTATGAGGATGAAAATGACATTTGTCACATCCGCACCAAGAAAGGCATCAAGGGCAAAACGCAAGATCAAAGGTACTGCAAATACTACTAAAGTGATGACTTGCTGTGTACCGTTAGTATTCAGGCGCGCTGTCAGTTTCTTATTCAAAGGCAACGTATTCTTGTTATAAACAGCCACCTGGAAAAACAGGAAATACACGAAACCTGAAATGAAAATCATCCAGGAGAGGCAAAGCAAGAAACTCGATTTGCCCACTATCATGGAAGGAATCATCAGTATCATTGGCAGTACCATCAAGACTGAATAGAGGTAGAACTTAGCCAGCAAAAGATAGTAAAGACTATCCTTGCGTGTGATCAAACCATCGATGTAGTTGCCTTCATAGCTCATCACATTAGCCAAAAACATCACTCCGAAGATGGCAAAGTTGTAGAAATAGATGAAAGTCTGCATTCCGCTTCCATATACATCTGTAAAGCTTACCAATGCCACGAACATCACTACGATACCGATAGCTGTATAGACCTGTTGCTTAGGTGTCTTGTTGCGTGTAGCCAGTTTCAGCTCCAGACGCATGTATTCGCCGATTTCTCCAAAGCGATTGAAGAAACCATAGTCACTCACATGCTTCACTGTCGCATCCTCTACCTTAGCATTTTCCTTGTAAGAAAGGTGGCTCAGCAAGATACGATTTGCAAGCACCATGAGAGCCAACACGGCCAATACACCTAAGAAGGTCAGTATGCTTCCTGTGATAAACCCTTCGCCCACGTTCATGCTGAAGTCAAAGATTGGACTCTCTTCTGGGATGAAGACAGCAGCTGCCAATGCCCCATATACCACTACTGGCAATAGGAACCACCATATCTTTTCATTAATCAGAGTACGGGTGAACAGATACCAGTAATTGTTGATAAGTATCAACAGCCAGATACCCACCAGGTAGGTAAGGACACCCCAAAGTCCGTAGAATCGCAATACAGTCAGTAAGGCGAAAGGCACAAACATAAAGTGCCATATCCAGTTGAATGCACTCAGACCAGAACGAATCAGCAGTGCATCTATCAGTCTTATCCGCTTGATAGGAAGCAACAGGAAAGGTTGCATCTCTTGCGTAGGTGGCTTTTGGAAAGTGAAGCGCATCACATAGTCCAACACAAGCACAAAGAGCAGTCCTTGATTCAACATGTGGTACGGCTCCACTGCTTCGCCTTGGAATCCTATGGCGAAGAGGATGCCAAAGAATGCCAGATAGCCAGCCCAGAAAGCCGCCCCGATGTAGATCATCAGCTTGGCATACTTGCTGCTTTCATACATCGGGTGGCGTTTCTCTGCCAGCTTCCCTAGCTTATATAATTCGTAGATGATATTCATATACTTTATTTTATTGAACATTGAACATTAGCATCCGGATGGAAAAACATAGCGCAGCCATAATGTTTAATGTTTAATGTTCAATGTTCAATGTTTATCACTCTTCTGCAGTAAGAATCAGTGTAGCTTTGTTGCCCTGCTTAATGAGGTCGTTGGCAAACTGCTGCACATCTTTTACTGTCAGGCTGTTTACTATGTCGAGGAAGCCCTGAGTCATATCGAGGCCACTGTCGAAATACTCATCCAGATTGCCCATCCAGTAGCTGTTCTCCTTCTGATTGTCTGTATACTGCTTCTGCATATACTCCTTCACTTTCTGAAGGTGACTTTCAGATGGACCATTTTGTGCCATCTCTGCCACAATCTTATCAACAAGGGCATTCAACTGTACGCGCTTTGTAGGATCGGTCTGATATACGATCTGCAGGATTTCCTGCTCTTCAGGATGATTGACCAACTGACCCATACAAGTCACTCCATAAGTACCACCTTCCTGTTCGCGCACTTGCTCAGTAAAGTCCATATCCAGAGCCTGATACAGTACGCTCATCAAGATGTTGTTTCTCAATGTATAAGCCACATTGCCAGTATAACCCATGAAGATGGTTGCCATAGGAGTCTGCAGAGGTTTGGCATATTCATTCACGATGTTGCCCTTACGCCAACGCATGCCTGTATCGCGTTCTGCTTCCTTGCGTCCCTTTGATGGAAGACCACCCAGATACTTAGCAATCAGAGGCTTCGCAGTTGCCATATCGATGTTGCCCACGAAGAAGAAACGGAAGTCGCCTGCATCGCTGAAGCGATCGGTGTACATCTGCATCACCTTATCGTAATTAATCTGATCCACATGCTCTGGCTGCATGATGAATACGCGTGGATGATGTCCGTAGAGCAGTATCTGCAGAGAGTCGTTCAGGGAGTTCAAAGGATTGGCCTTGGCACTTTCCAACTGACTCTTTGTACGTGTCTTGTAAGAGGCAAAGGCATCAGCATCCATACGTGAAGCCGTGAAACGCAAATAGGTAAGTTGCAACATGGTCTCAAAGTCCTTAGGAGAAGAAGATCCACTGATGTTTTCTGTACGTGCACCTACGTTGGTAGATACAGAAACCTTCTTACCTGCCAATACTTTCTGCAGATCCACCTGACTGAAGTTGCCCAGTCCGCCTAATGGACCAACAGAGTTAATGACGTCGATGTCGAGTATATCCTTATCAGGATAGAGACCAGAACCACCAATGCTGGTACCAGTCATCAGAATTTCGTCAGCCTTGAAGTCGGTAGGCTTCAGATACACCTCAACACCATTGCTCAGTACCAGCTTCGTAGTGCCATAGATGGCATTGGCTTGCTCGCTGACGATGCTACCACCAGCAGGCTCCTCTGTCATCAAAGGCTCGTCGCTTACCTTATCCTCATAGGCAGTTACCTCCAGATTGTCCATATTCTTCAGCATGGCCAATACCTCTTCCTTTGTAGGACAAGAATCCTTGGAAGTTTCAGGAATGGCAATGAAGATTGCACGGTTGTTCTTGGAGATCAAGCCTTCGTCGCTCATTACCAATTGGTTGATGGCCTCTACAGGTACACTAGGAGCCAACTGCTGCATCAACTGATACTCATACTCGATGCCTGGGATAGGCTCGTTGTTCAGGAAATTGTCCTGATATTCTGCTACATACGACACATTTTCTGTCTTCTCACGCTCGTTATATGCGCTCTCCAGATATTGCATGAAGTTGGCACGTGCACGCTCATATTCGCTGGCAGTAAAACCAAACTTCTTCACGCGCATCACTTCGCGCAAGATGGCTTCCAAAGTCTCCCTTACACCATCGCCTTTGCTGGTAGCTTGAACCGTCAAAGCCTCCTTGGTCTTGGCCAAGAAATAGTCGTCATAATAGGAACTTGCAGCAATGAAAGGAGGGTTGGCACTTTGGCGCAACTCGTTGAAACGGCTGTTGAGCATAGAGGTGCTCAAGTTGATCATCGATTGCGTAATCAGGTAGGTCATGTTGTTCTTCATCTCCTCTGGGAAAGGATCCGTCTTGAAGAACAGCATGATGGTTGGGTTAGTGATTTCAGGATCACTACCTATATATACGATAGGCTCGTCATTATCAGCCACTGGATAATACACGCGTTCTGCTGGATTCACAGGCTTAGGAATGTCTGCAAACATGGTCTTGATCTTACCTTCCATCTCATCCGCATCAATGTCACCCACGATGATGATACCCTGCAAGTCTGGACGATACCATTTATCATAGTAGTCGCGCAGATCTTTATAAGGGAAGTTGTTCACCACGTCGATATTACCAATAGGCATACAATCGGCATACTTGTCACCTGGATACAATACACTCTGAGCCTCTGTGTAGAGACGCATCATGCCGCTGTCGCGTGAGCGCCATTCCTCGCGAATCACTCCACGCTCCTTGTCTATCTCCTCATCTTCCAACAACACGAAGTTGCTCCAATCATGCAGAATCAGCAGACAACTGTCCACAATGGCAGGATTGGTAGTTGGTATGTTGTTGATGTTATACACTGTTTCATCCACGCTGGTATAAGCGTTCAAGTCGGTACCGAACTTGATACCATGTCTTTCGCACCAATCCACTACACCTTCGGCATCCTTTTTGGTTGGGAAGTTCTTGGTACCATTGAAAGCCATGTGCTCCAGGAAGTGTGCCAATCCACGCTGACGAGGTTCTTCGAGAATGGAACCCACCTTCTGTGCGATGTACATTTCCACGCGATTCTCAGGTTTTTCATTATGACGGATGTAGTACGTCAATCCGTTGTCTAATTGTCCGATACGCACAGCTGGATCCACTGGCAATGGTGGCATCTGCATCTGTGCTTTAACACTTGTAAGGGCGATGAGGGCCATTACCATCATCAGTCCCAGTTTTCTTAATGTCTGTTTCATATTTCAGTTTTTTTAGTTTCTATGTCATTAGACGCAAGTCCTATGTCTTTTACTACACTTTTTTTATATTGAGAATTGAGGATTGAGAATTGAAAATTATCCATCCGGATGGGTTAACGCATTGCTGACAGCGCAGCTTAATCCTCAATTCTCAATTTTCAATTCTCAATTTTTAAATCACCGCTTCGCGAATACGTACCAACTTCTCCAACAGCCCTTCCAACAAATCCAGGCGCAACATATTGGCACCATCGCTCTTGGCGATGCTGGGATTCTCGTGCGTTTCTATGAAAAGACCATCTGCACCAGTAGCGATGCCTGCTTTGGCAATGGTTTCTATCAGTTGAGGCATGCCACCAGTAACGCCACTGGATTGATTTGGTTGTTGTAGTGAATGCGTACAATCCAGTACTACAGGGAATCCGAAGGCTTGCATCTCGGGGATGCCTCGGAAATCCACCACAAGGTCTGTATAGCCAAAGGTTGTTCCACGCTCAGTAAGCATCACATCAGGGTTCCCTGCTTCCACCACTTTGTCAGCAGCAAATTGCATGGCTTGTGGAGAGAGAAACTGGCCCTTCTTGATATTGATGGTCTTCCCCGTCTTTGCAGCAGCAACCAAAAGGTCCGTTTGTCTGCAAAGGAAGGCAGGAATCTGCAGCACATCCACATACTCAGCGGCCATCGCAGCTTCCTCAGCCTTATGGATGTCCGTCACCACAGGGATGCCAAATGTCTCACGTACTTTGCGCAGAATCTTCAGCGCCTTCTCATCACCAATACCCGTGAAAGAATCTAAGCGTGAACGATTGGCTTTGCGATACGATCCTTTAAATATATAAGGTATATGCAGCCGCTCCGTGATGCTCACAGCTTTCTCTGCAATGCGCATCGCCATCTCCTCGCCCTCTATCACGCAGGGACCAGCCAAGAGGAAGAAGTTGTTATATGGGTTGTTTTTCAAATAGTCCATACCTTTATTTTTTTTATTCAAGCCTACAAAAATACGGCTTTTTCTTTCCCTTGCAAAATTTAAGGCCTAAAAATAGCGTTCATAAAAAACCCTCCTCTACACGTAGGGGAGGGAAGAACTGCTCTTAAAGAGCTACGCAGAAGATTTAAGTTCTTTTTAGGTTTTACCTTTTTAAGCTTCGAGTTTCTTGTCAGCTTCCTTCACTTCATCGATTTTGTCTGCCACTTCAGCCTTCACTTGTGCGATGGTTTCCTTAGCATCCTCCACCTTCTCTGCCACAGCTTCCTTGGCTTCAGTAAAAGACTCCTTTACATCCTCCACCTTTTCAGCAACAGCTTCTTTAGCTTCTGCATAGGCTTGTTTTGCATCCTCTACCTTGTCAGCTACAGCTTCCTTAGCTTCAGCAAAAGACTCCTTTACATCTTCTACCTTGTCTGCCACAGCTTCCTTGGCTTCAGCATAGGCTTGCTT